>Ga0209692_10000829_pt1 | contig 54270 bp, 44 predicted proteins | sample tdDd472_FD_187129 | JGI IMG/M metagenome (GOLD analysis project Ga0209692, IMG submission 187129) | Marine sediment microbial communities from the Atlantic coast under amendment with organic carbon and nitrate - tdDd47.2 (SPAdes)... | ecosystem: Environmental > Aquatic > Marine > Coastal >... | reverse complement strand
ATAACCCCGCTCGCCCGGGGGGCTCGCGGAGTTACCCACACCGACTTGGAGAACCCGCTCGCCCGGGGGGCTCGCGGGTTCCCCACATCCCCACGAGCGCCAACGGCGGCTGTGTTTCTTGTTGGGGGGATGCTGAAGAGGACGAGCGTGATGCTCTCGGACGTATGAGCGCGCTGTGGAGATGACGTCGGTGACGCCCCCTATGGACAAACTCTGCTCGCCCGGGGGGGCTCGCAGAGTTGCCCACACCGACTTGGAAAACCCCGCTCGCCCGGGGGGGGCTCGCAGGGTTTCCCACATCCCCACGAGTGCCTACGGCGGCGGCTTCTCCTTACGTTGTCGGTTTGGAGAAGTCGGGGCCCCTCTTCCGCCTCCGCCTCCGCCTCGGAGGACTCTGCCTCGACCTCCCTGGACGTCCTTCGACCCACACATGAGTCAGGAGACCGGGGCGAGCGGTGTGCGATGACCTGTCGAAAGGCCCCGACCTGGGGGCGCTCCCCCCGGTCGGCGCCCCGGCCGGCGATGGCCCTGCCACCTACCCGAGAGACCGACCGAGAGCGTCGCGCCTCAGGGGCCAACCTTCGGCGCTTGCGCCCACCCCCTGAAGCGAGAGCACCGGGCCCCGGCGTGGACCCGGTGACCACGCTGGAGCTCGGTGCGGAGAGCCCCGTCTGGCTCGTCTCGTCTCAGCGGCGGTGGGGCGGGTCGACGCCGACCCGGGGGAAGATGGCCTCGAGGGCGTTGTCCATGCCGCGCTCGCCCAGGATGTCGCGCAGCGTGGCGCAGGGGGCGCCGCCGTCCTGCATCGTCTCGCCGACCACCGCGTCGTGCTCGGCGAAGCCGCCCAGCCGGTCGATCTCGCGGTCGAACCACGGCTTCACGACCGCCTCGTCCCGCATGAAGCCCGACAGCGCGCCCAGGGGCACGTCGGTCCCCAGCTCCACCAGCCAGCCGGCCTCGTACGGCGCCCAGGACGCCAGCACCGGGTAGCGCCGGAGCGCGTCGTTGCGCGCCACCACGCAGCCCGACACCGGGGAGCTTATCTGCACCGTCACGTCGCCAACCCGCGTCCTGGCCAGGGCGTGACCGTCGGTGACCGTCGCGCCCACCGCCGGCAGCACCCAGGACTCGGCCCCGGCGAGGAGCCGCGCGGACACGTCGTCCAGCCCCAGCCGCACCCGGTCCGGCCCCACCGCCCGTCCCCACAGGTGGAGCGGGTGGTAGTAGAGCCCGCGCCGCCGCCGGAGCGGCACCGCCAGCGTCGCCAGCGCCGTCCGCTCGCCGTGGAAGACCAGGTCGCCGTCGGAGCGCTCGCCATCCGCCGCCCCCGCCGGCTCGCGCCCGCTGAGGATCTGGTCCAGGACGCAGTTGTCGCAGTCGTAGTTGCGCGGGCAGAGCCAGTAGCTCAGCACGCCCGCGCTCATCCACACGCACACCGGGGCCGCTCCGCCGGCCGCCCCGGCCCGGTCCGAGGCGGCATCCCGGCGTCGTGATGTCATGGCGCCAGCTCCTGTTCCGGCGGCCGCTCCTCCGGGGCACCCGCCATGAGCTCGGTCGTCTGGAAGAGCTGGCCACACAGCGCCGGCCAGTCGTCGCCCAGCTGCCGGCCGAAGCCCGAGACCGGCGTACCACCGTCCTGCATCACCGGCCCGAGCTCGCCGCCCATCCGCGTTCGGAGCGTCTGCACCGTCGCGGCCATCCAGGCCCGCGCGCTCTCGCCCTTCAGGAGCTCCTTCAGCGCCGCCCTCTTCGACGGCACCTCGACCTCCAGGAGCCAGCCGCCCTCGTAGGCGTCGGCCAGCAGCGACGGGTTGTCGAGCACCTCGCGGTTGACCGCCGTGACCTTCCCGTTGACCGGCGACAGCATCGGGAGCTCACGCCCGTCGACCGTCAGGCCCCAGCCGCGCTCGCCGCGCTTCATCGGCTCGCCGACCGCCGGCAGGTGGATAGACTCGGGGGTCCCGACGAAGGCCTGCGCGAGGTCGTCGATACCCACGCGGACCCGCGTGCCGCCGACGCGCCGCGCCCAGGTGTGGCCGGGGTGGAAGCCGACCGTGTCGGGCACCCGGAACCAGTCCACGACGGCTCGGGCGAGGCGGCGCCCGCCGAAGGTCCGGCTCATCAGCATCCAGAAGGGGATGAGCGCCAGCAGGTACGCGATGATGAGCAGGTACTCGGTGCCCTTGGTGGCGAACATCTCGAGGGTCGCAAGCATGGTCTGATCCTCCTAGTGCGTGACGCCGCGGCGCGCGTCGTCGGCCTCGGCCCAGGCGGGCGAGCGACGGAGCACCGGCATGCGCGTGATGGCCCAGCGAAGCACCCAGATCTGGGTGAAGATGATGCCGATGGCGACCACCACCTCCATCCACGTCGGGACGTAGTGGTTCGGGTGGTCCCAGCGGAACGCGATGAGCGAGACGTTGAGGCGGTTCATGAGCACCCCGATGCAGGTCATCACCGCGGCGACCCGGATGAGGTTGACCCGCGGGATCCCGCGGCGCACCGCCACCATGAAGAGCACCATCGGGACGGCGGTGAAGCCGAGGATCTCGACCAGCCACCACGTCCCCATGCCGCCGGTCAGCGCCGCGCCGTCCTGGCCGTGGATGAAGGCGACCGCGGTCATCATCAGGTAGGCGACCATCGTGCCCGCGCAGATGCGCGAGAGCCCCACGATGATGCGCTTGTGGCTCTTGCGGTGGTTTTCGTCGATGACCCCGTCGCTGAAGACCTTTCGCGAGATCGAGCCCTCCACGATGACCATCGCCAGGCCCGCGAAGATGCTCGAGACGAAGAAGAGGATCGGGATGAACTCCGAGTACCAGAGCGGGTGGACCTTGTCCGGCGCCATCAGGAAGAGCGCCCCGAGGCCCGACTGGTGCAGCATCGACAGCGCGATGCCCAGCACGACCGCGCCCAGGGTCATGCCCTTGAGGACCCGACGGAGCCGCGGCGCCCCCGCCCACTCGGCGATGGCCGGCGAGAACTCGACGAAGGCCGCCGTGATGTACAGCACGAAGTGCCACGCGATGAGGAAGAGCACCGAGCTCAGGCCGAAGCCGTCGCCGATGAGGGGGTTCATGATCTCCCAGGGCTTGCCGAGCTCCAGGATGAGCGCCCCGGCGTAGAAGCAGTACGCGAGGAAGCCGCTCAGCACGGTCACCCGCACCGCCGGCTCGTACTTCTTCATCCCGAGCACGTAGACCATGAAGCACAGCACGTAGGCGCCGCCCGCGAAGGCCACGCCGGCGACGACGTTGAAGGCCTTCCAGATGCCCCACGGGAAGGCGTCGGACAGGTTCGTCACCGCGCCCAGCCCGTCGGCGAAGCGGATGACCAGGATCCCGGCCGCGAGCAGCATCACGGGGAGGCTGATCATGTTGAAGACGGTGAAGAACCTGCCCCGCGGCTTGAGCTGCGACAGCAGGAAGCGGAGGAACCCCGTCCGCCGGGGGGCGAGCTCGACGCCCATGTCAGAGGTGGTGGTGGCCATCGATCAGCCCTCCCGCTCGGTGTCGTCGAAGTCGTCGTCGTGGTTGTTGCCGCTCGTGGCGCGGCTCATGCCCAGGAGCGCCGCCGGGACCCCGGCGAGCAGGAACGGCACGGCGTAGAGGAACTCCTTGGTGAGCTCGGGCAACGCCTGGGTGCCGACGTTCTTGAAGCCGAGCTTCTCGAAGGGCACCGCCGCGAGGTACATCGTCGCGGTCCCGCCCGCCTCGTGCTCGCCGTAGATGTGGTTGACGTAGTCGTCGGGGTTCTCGGCGATGCGCCGGTGGGCCTCGGCGAGCAGCTCGCTCCGCCGCCCGAACGTGATCGCCTCCTCGGGGCAGGCGTCGGCGCAGGCCGGCAGCTCCCCCTCGGCGGTCCGCTCGAAGCACTGGACGCACTTGCGGACGCGGGGGTTGTTGCTGCCGTACTCGTACTTCGGGATGTCGAAGGGGCACGAGACCATGCAGTAGCGGCAGCCCATGCAGCGGTCCTCGTCCCAGATCACCGCGCCGTCCTCGGTCTTGTGCATCGCCTCGGTGAGGCACGCCGAGACGCACGCCGGCTCGAGGCAGTGCATGCACTGGCGCTTGACGTAGACCTCCTCGTCGTCCGCCTCGTAGAGGTTGATGACCGTCCACTGCTCGGGCGTGGTGTCCTTGATCACGTCCTCGTCGGTGTTCGGCTCGGGCAGGTCGTGAGCCTCGGCGCATGCCTCGGAGCAGGTGTTGCAGCCCACGCAGCGGGTCGTGTCGATGAGGAGCCCGAGGGGATCGGTCTCAGCCCGAGGCGCGGTGGCAGCCGCTCGTCCGGAGCGCGCCGCGAGCGCCGTGCTACCGGCGGCCACGCCGCAGAGCTTGAAGAAGCCTCGCCGGTTCATGTGTCTCTCCAACCTGGGTTTCAGCCCTGTTCGGGCGCGCCACCGCGCACGTCGCGGCGCCGCTGACCGCAGGCACTGCAATCCCCCGGCCAGATCTCGGCGTGCAGTGATTACAGTGGGTTGCGACTCGCCGCCCGGCCGCCACGCCGGGAGTGTTGTGTTCTTCAACAGGGGGCGATGAGGACCTCAGCAGTCCCGCTGTAGCAGCGTTGTGAAATCAGGAACGCTGTGAACGAACCGACGATCCAGTCCAGCACGCCGTGATCGCCGTGTTCCGATCCGACAGCGCCCGCTGTGAGCGCGTCACGACGCGCGCAGAGCCGCGACATCCCTCGGTTGCTCGAAATCAACCTTGACGCATCGCGGTGATAGCCTCAGCATCACCAAAGAAGCTGTGAATCCATTCACAGCGTGAACCGAATCACGCCGCCCGCGGCAGCTACCCGTCGGGCAGCGAAAGGAGCGCAGAACATGGTCGTCGCCCACCGCTCCCCCAACCCCGAAGCCCCTGAAGCGATGGACCCCATCTTCTCCCGCTACCCGGACCGCCGCCGCGAGCACCTCATCCCGCTGCTGCAGGAGGTCCAGGAGCGCTACGGCTACCTCTCGCGCGACGCCATGGTCGCCGTCGCGCGCGCCCTCGAGCTGCCCGTCAGCAAGGTCTACGGCGTCGCGACCTTCTACAACCAGTTCCGCTTCGAGCCCCGCGGCAAGGTCCACTGCCAGGTCTGCCGCGGGACCGCCTGCCACGTGAAGGGCTCGGCCCAGGTGCTCGACACCCTCGAGCGCGCCCTCGGCGTCCCGGCCGGCCACACGAGCAAGGACGGGACCTACAGCCTCGAGGTCGTCGCCTGCATGGGCGCCTGCGGCCTCGCGCCCGTCGTCACCGTCAACGACGAGGTCCACGCCCTCGTCACCTCGGACGGGGCCAAGCGCCTCGCCCGCCGCGCCGCCAAGAAGGAGAGCCGCCGTGATGACGCCTGAGCCTCACGTCGACCCGTACGCCACGCCGGGGGCCCACACCGACCGGGACCTCGCCCGCTTCGTGGCCGACGTCCTCGCCGCCCCGGTCACCCACGACAGCCCCGCGCTCAAGCGCCTCCGCCGCGAGAACGTCGCGCGCCCGACGTTCCTGGTCGGCGCCGGCACCTGCGGCCTCGGCGCCGGCGCCCGGGCCACCCGCGACGCCATCCACGTCTTCCTCAGCGCCCACAAGGTGGAGGGCGACGTGGTCGAGGTCGGCTGCGTCGGGCTCTGCTCGGCCGAGCCCCTCGTCGACATCCAGCTCCCCGGGCGGACGCGCCTCAGCTTCGGCCCGGTCCACGCCGAGGACGTCCCGGGGCTCCTCGACGCCGTGCTCTGGGGCAGCGTCCCGACCGACGCCCGCCTCCTCGGCCAGCACGACCAGCCCGGCCTCATCCCGTGGGACGGCGTCCCGCGGCTGGCCGACCACCCGTTCTTCGCGCGGCAGACCCGCTGGGTCCTCGCGAACTGCGGGCTGAGCGACCCCGAGCGCCTCGACGAGTACCTCGCCCGCGGCGGCTATCGGGCGCTCGCCAAGGCCCTCCGCGAGCACACCCCCGAAGGCGTGACCGAGATGGTCCTCGCCGCCGGGCTCCGCGGTCGCGGCGGCGGCGGCTTCCTGACCGGCAAGAAGTGGGCCTTCGCCCGCGCCACCCCCGGCAGCCAGAAGTACCTCATCTGCAACGCCGACGAGGGCGATCCGGGCGCCTTCATGGACCGCGCCGTCATCGAGGGCGACCCCCACCGCCTCGTCGAGGGGATGGCCATCGCCGCCTACGCCATCGGCGCCACCAAGGCCTACGTCTACATCCGCGCCGAGTACCCGCTCGCCATCGCGCGCCTCCGCCGGGCCATCGACCAGGCCGAGGCCGCCGGGATCCTCGGCGACGACGTGCTCGGCAGCGGGGTCGCCCTCCACATCGCCATCAAGCAGGGGGCCGGCGCCTTCGTCTGCGGCGAGGAGACGGCCCTCATCCACAGCGTCATGGGCCGCCGCGGGATGCCGCGCCCGCGCCCGCCGTTCCCGGTGACCTCGGGGCTCTTCGACAAGCCCACGGTCATCAACAACGTCGAGACCCTCGCCAACCTCCCGACCCTCGTCTCGGGCGGCGCCGAGGCCTTCGCCGCCGTCGGCACCGAGGGCAGCGCCGGCACCAAGGTCTTCGCGCTCAGCGGGGATGTCGCCCGGACCGGCCTCGTCGAGGTCGTCATGGGCACCAGCGTCCGCGACATCGTCTTCGCCATCGGCGGCGGCGTCCCGGGCGGAAAGGCCTTCAAGGCCGCGCAGATGGGCGGCCCCTCGGGCGGCTGCATCCCGGAGCAGCACCTCGACATCCCGGTCGACTACGCCTCGCTCCAGGAGGTCGGGGCGATGATGGGCTCGGGCGGCCTCGTCGTGATGGACGAGAACACCTGCATGGTGGACGTCGCGCGCTTCTTCATGGACTTCATCCAGCGCGAGAGCTGCGGCAAGTGCATCCCGTGCCGCGAGGGCACCCGGCGGATGCTCGAGATCCTCGACCGCATCACCGAGTCCCGCCGCGACGAGACCGGCAGCGACGCGCTCCGCCGCTTCCGCCGCGTGATGTACCTCGAGCGCCTCGCCGAGGTCATCAAGGAGACGAGCCTCTGTGGCCTCGGCCAGTCGGCGCCCAACCCGGTCCTGAGCGCGCTCCGGTGGTTTCGCGAGGAGTACGAGATCCACGTCTTCGAGCGCCGCTGCCCGGCCCACGTCTGCACCGAGCTCCTCACGTACTCGATCGACCCCGAGGCCTGCAAGGGCTGCGGCCTGTGCGCCAAGGAGTGCCCGACCGGGGCCATCGTGGGCGAGCGCAAGAAGCCCTACACCATCCGCACCGACACCTGCATCGGCTGCGGCAACTGCCTGACCGCCTGCCGGCTCGACGCCGTGCGGGCCGCGTGAAAGGAGGCCGCGCCATGGTCGCCACGACTGAGAACCGCCCTGCGTCGACCCCGCTCCGGGAAGACAGCCCGACCGTCGAGATCCGCGTCGACGGACGTCCCGTCGCCGCCCGCGCCGGCGAGCCCCTCCTCGAGGCGCTCCGCCGCGACGGCGTCCACGTCCCGACCCTCTGCCACCTCGCGCACCTGACCCCCACGGGCGCCTGCCGCCTGTGCGTGGTCGAGGTCGAGGGGCAGCGGAACCTGGTCCCGTCCTGCGCCTACCCGGTCAGCGCCGGGATGGTCGTCCAGACCCACTCCCAGCGCGCTCAGCGGGCGCGCAAGACCATCGTCGAGCTGCTGCTCGCCGACCACCCGGACGACTGCCTCTACTGCGTCCGCTCGGGGGACTGCGACCTCGGGACCCTCGCCCGGGAGCTCGGCGTCCGCGAGCGCCGCTACCGGGGCAGCGGGGCCGCCATCGAGCACCACATCGACGCCTCGAGCCCGGCGATGCTGCGGGATCCCGCCAAGTGCATCCTGTGCGGCAAGTGCGTCCGGGTCTGCGAGGAGGTCCAGGGCGTCGCTGCCATCGACTTCATCGGGCGCGGCTGCAAGACGACCGTCGGGCCGGCCTTCGACCAGGGGCTCAACCTCTCGAACTGCATCAGCTGCGGGCAGTGCATCAACGTTTGCCCCACCGGCGCGCTGCGCGAGGTGAGCCACCTCAAGCCGGTCACGGACGCCCTGGCCGATCCGCGGCGGGTGGCGGTCGTCCAGCACGCCCCGAGCATCTCGGTGACCCTCGCCGAGACCCTGGGGCTGCCGCCCGAGGTCGACGCCGCCGGGGTCCTGAACGCCGCGCTCCGTCGCCTGGGCTTCACCCACGTCTTCGACACGTCGTTCGCCGCGGACCTGACCATCATGGAGGAGGCGAGCGAGCTCGTGCAGCGCATCAGCCGCGGCGGGCGGCTGCCGATGATGACGAGCTGCTCGCCGGGCTGGGTGGCCTGGCTCGAGCAGACCTCGCCGGATCTCCTGCCGAACCTGTCGAGCTGCAAGTCGCCGCAGCAGATGCTCGGCGCGGTCATCAAGCGCGTCTGGGCCGAGCGCAACGATCTCCTGCCCGAGGACGTCTTCAGCGTCGCGATCATGCCGTGCACCGCCAAGAAGGCCGAGGCGGCGCGCCCCGAGATGGCGCCTGACGGCGTGCCGGACGTGGACGCGGTGCTGACGACCCGGGAGCTGCTGCGCCTCATCAAGCTGCGGGGGCTGGACATCACGCGGCTTCGGCCCGAGCCCGCCGACTCGCCCTACGGCGAGCGCAGCAGCGCCGGCAAGCTCTTCGGCGTGACCGGCGGCGTGGCCGAGGCGGCGCTCCGGACGGCCTACGCCATGATCACCGGCGAGCCGCTCCCCGCGAGCGAGCTGACCGAGCTCCGTGGCCTCGACGGGGTCAAGGAGCTCCACGTCAAGGTCGGCGAGCTGGCGGTCGGCGTGGCCGTCGTCAACGGGCTCAAGAACGCCGGGCCGCTGCTCGACGCGGTCCGCGCCGGGCGCCGACCGGACCTGGTCTTCATCGAGGTGATGACCTGCCCGGGCGGCTGCATCGCCGGCGGCGGGCAGCCCCTCGGCGCCGATCTCGACGCCGTGCGGGCCCGGATGCGCTCGCTCTACGCCATCGACGCCGACGCGCCGGTCCGGACCTCGCACGACAACGCCCAGGTGAAGGCGCTCTACGACGAGGTCCTCGGCCAGCCCCTGGGCCACGAGAGCCACCGCCTGCTGCACACCCACTACGCGCCTCGCGCGGTCGACTGCTGAGGAGGGCACCATGGTTCACCTGGACGACACCGAGATCCGCGGGCGCCGGGCGCTCGTGGTGGACGTCGACGAAGACGCGCTCGCCGTGCGCGCGGCCGAGCTGCGGGGCTTGGGCCTGGCGGTCACGACCGCCACGACGACGAGCGGGGCCCTGGCCGCCCTCGACGCGCAGCCCATCGAGCTGGCGGTCGTCGAGCTGGTCCTCGAGGAGGCCGACGGCGGGTTCACCCTGAGCTACCTGATGAAGAAGCGGCGGCCGGGGCTGCCGATCCTCATCACCTCGCGGGTGACCTTCGAGTCCGGCCTGGACTTCGATACGTACACGGCCGAGGAGCGCCGCTGGATCAAGGCGGACGGCTGGCTCGAGCGGCCGTATCGGCTCGAGCAGCTCGCCCGCGAGGTCCGGCGGCTCCTGCATCACCGCGCGGCGGCGTGAGGAGGGCGGCGATGAACGCGTCAAACTCAGCGAGCGACGCGCAGGTCGGCCGCCTCGACCGCAAGGCCCTGGTCGGCTGGCTCCGCGAGACGAGCGAGCGCCGGGTGCGGCAGCTCTTTCGGGCGGCCGACGCGACCCGGCGGGAGAACGTCGGCACGGACACGCGCCTCCGCGGCCTCGTCGAGATCGGCAACCACTGCGGCAAGGGCTGCCTGTACTGCGGCCTCCGGGCGCGCCGAGCGGGGCTCCCGCGCTACCGGATGAGCCCGGCCGCCGTCATCGAGGCGGCGCACCAGGCGCTGTGGCGGGGCTGTGACACGGCGGTCCTGCAGTCCGGCGAGGACCCGGGCTTCGACCTCGAGGCGATGTGCACGACCGTCCGGCGCATCAAGGCCGAGACCGGCCTCGCCGTGACGCTGTCCCTGGGCGAGCTCCCGGACGAGGCGCTGGCCGCGCTCCGGGACGCAGGGGCGGACCGCTATCTGCTGAAGCTGGAGACGACGAGCCCTCATCTATATGAGCGCATCCACCCGCCCCGCGAGCGCGACGGGTGGCGGACCCGCGCGCGGACGCTGCGGACGCTGAGGGAGCTCGGCTACCAGGTCGGCAGCGGCGGCATGGTGGGCTTTCCGGGGCAGACCTACTACGACCTGGCCGACGATCTCCTGGCCTACGCCTCGCTCGGCCTCGACATGGTCGGCATCGGGCCGTGGGTCGCCCATCCGGACACGCCGCTCGGCAAGCACGCCGAGCGCTTCGCCGCGCCCGAGGGGTGGCAGGTCCCGGCGACCGTCGCGATGACCCAGCGGGCCGTCGCGCTGACGCGGCTCCTCCTGCCGAAGGCGCACCTGCCGGCGACGACCGCCGTCGAGGTGGTCGGCGGCGCCGAGGCGCGCTCCGAGGGGCTCGAGCGCGGCGCCAACGTCGTGATGCTGGGGCTCACCCCGCCCGAGCACCGCGCGGACTACGACATCTATCCGAACCCGGCGAGGGCGCTCTCGCCGGGGTGCAACGAGGTGTGACGATGAACCAGCGGCGACCGAACGGTCCGACCCCTCCCGAGCGGCCTGCTGCCCGAGCTCCGCGCTTGCCGTCCATCCGCGGCGCGCTCGGCCGGGGCGGCGCGTCGTTCATCGACGAGGACCGGCTCCACGCGCTGCTGCGGGAGCGCGCCGAGCCGGCCCGGGTCCGGGACATCCTGGCGAAGGCCACGGCCAAGGAGCCGCTGACCGTCGAGGAGACCGCGGCGTTGCTGACCGCCGACGGCGCGCTCGTCGGCGAGCAGCTCGCCGCCGCGCGGGCGCTGAAGACCGCGGTCTACGGCAATCGCATCGTCCTGTTCGCGCCGCTCTACATCGGCAACGACTGCGTCAACGACTGTACGTACTGCGGCTTCCGGCGGACCAATCGCGAGGCCGTCCGGCGCACCCTGAGCGGGCCCGAGCTCGAGCAGCAGACCCGGGCGCTGCTCCGGCAGGGGCACAAGCGGCTCATCCTGGTCTACGGCGAGCACCCGCGCTACGACGCCGGCTTCATCGCCGAGAGCGTCCGGCAGGTCTACGCCGTCCGCGAGGGCAAGGCGAACATCCGGCGCGTCAACATCAACGCGGCGCCCCTCGACCAGGCGGGCTACGCGACGGTCCGCGACGCCGGCATCGGGACCTACCAGGTCTTTCAGGAGACCTACCACCGGGCGACCTACGCTCGGGTCCACCCGCCGAAGACCCGCAAGGGCGACTACGACTGGCGGCTCAGCTCGCTGGGGCGCGCCATGGAGGCGGGGCTCGACGACGTCGGTATCGGCGCGCTCTTCGGCCTCTACGACTGGCGCTTCGAGACGCTGGCGCTCGTGGCGCACGCGAATCACCTGCGCGAGGTCTACGGCTGCGGTCCGCACACGGTGAGCTTCCCGCGGATGCGGCCGGCCTCGGGGGTCGCCGACGACTACCCGCACCTGCCGAGCGACGACGAGCTCGAGCGCATCGTGGCCACGCTGCGGCTGGCGATCCCGTACACGGGGCTCATCCTCACGGCGCGCGAGCCGGCGGAGCTGCGGCGCCGGGTGATGGCCTACGGGGTCTCGCAGATCGACGCGGGCTCGCGGCTGGAGCTGGGCGGGTACACCGAGGTCGGGGACGCGCAGTCGCAGGTCCAGGTCGAGGGCGCGCAGGCGCGCGAGCGCGAGCAGTTCGAGCTGGGCGACGTCCGGAGCCTGGACGCCGTCATGCGCGAGCTGGTCGAGGACGGCTACCTGCCGAGCTTCTGCACGGCCTGCTACCGGCTGGGGCGGACCGGCGAGCACTTCATGGAGTTCGCGATCCCGGGCTTCATCAAGCGGCTCTGTACGCCCAACGCGCTCTGCACGCTGGAGGAGTACCTGGTCGATCACGCCTCGCCCGAGACCCGGGCGGCGGGGGAGGCGCTCATCGCCCGCGAGGTCGCGGGGATGGACGCGGGCAAGCTGACCGAGAAGGTCCGAGACCGGCTCCGGCGCATCGCCGAGGACGGCGAGCGCGACCTGGTCTTCTGAGGAGCCGAACAACATCTCGCGAGGCGGGAGGACTGGACATGGGAACGGCACCCAAGGCGCTTCGGCTCCACGTGGGCCTCTTCGGGCGGCGAAACGCCGGCAAGTCGGCGCTGGTCAACGCCATCGCGGGGCAGCCCGTCGCCATCGTCTCGCCGGCGCCGGGGACGACGACGGACCCGGTCGAGAAAGCCATGGAGCTCCAGCCCATCGGGCCCATCGTGCTCATCGACACGGCGGGGCTCGACGACGAGGGCGAGCTGGGGGGGCTGCGCGTCCAGAAGACCGAGGCGCTGGTCGCCCGGACGGACGTCGCGCTCGTCGTGGCGGCGGCGGGCGGCTGGGGGGCGCTCGAGGACGCGCTGCTGGAGCGGTTTCAGGCGGCGAAGGTCCCGGTGGTCGCGGTCATGAGCCAGGCGGACCGGGGGGCGGCGGCGCCGGAGCTGGTCGCGCGGCTGAAGGCGGCGCGGGCGCAGGTCGTGAGCACGATCATCCCGAGCGAGGGCAGGGCGGGTCAGGGCATCGAGTCCCTGCGCGAGGCGATCATCAAGGCGGCGCCGGACGGGTTCGTCGAGCCGCCGTTGCTGCTCGGGGACCTGGTGCCGACCGGCGGCGTGGTCGTCCTGGTCGTGCCCATCGACCTCGAGGCGCCGCGCGGGCGGCTCATTCAGGCCCAGGTGCAGGTGATACGGGACGCTCTCGACCACGACGCCATCTGCGTCATGGCGCGGGAGAACCGCCTGGCCGACGTCCTGAGCGCGCTGCGCGAGCCGCCGGCGCTGGTCGTGACGGACAGCCAGGCCTTCGGTCACGTCTCCCGGGTCGTGCCCGAGAGCGTGCCGCTCACGTCGTTCTCCATCCTGTTCGCGCGCGTCAAGGGGGACCTGCCGACGTTCGCGGACGGCGCGGCGGCGATCGACGGGCTCCGGCCCGGTGACCGGGTCCTCGTCTGCGAGGCGTGTACGCACCACCCCATCGGAGAGGACATCGGCCGTATCAAGCTGCCGCGCTGGCTCGGCGAGCACGTCGGCGGCGAGCTCGACGTCGACGTCCGGGCCGGCCGCGACTTCCCCGACGACCTCGGCCCGTACAAGCTCATCGTCCACTGTGGCGCCTGCGTCCACAGCCGCCGCGAGGTCCTCGCCCGGGTCTCCCGCGCGCGAGGGCAGGGCGTCCCGATGACCAACTACGGCGTCGCCATCGCCAAGACCCACGGGATCCTCCCTCGGGCGCTGGCCCCGCTCGAGGGCCGCGAGCAGGCGCCCGCGTAGGCCTGGGCATCAGATCACCGTCAGTACCGGCCGCGGCCGGCCGCTCCTATCGTCGGGGCCTACCCCCAGACGATCTCAGGAGCGGACCATGCGCCGTATAGGTATCTTCTTGCTCGCCGTGCCCCTGTCCCTCGCCGCCTGCGGCGACGACGGCGGTGGGACCACCGACGACACCCAGACCGCCGACACCGTCGGAGGCGACGCCATCGCCGACGACACGAGCGTCGCGGACGACACGTCCGTCACCGGCGACACCACCTCGAGCGACGACACGAGCGCCGCCGACGATACGTCCGTCGCCGACACCTCGGGCGACACGACGGTCGCCGACACTTCCGGACCGACGGACACGACGGGCGGCGACGCGAGCCCGCTGAACGGCTGCGACCCGAGCGGCTCACCCTTCGGCGGGACCGAGGACGTCCCCGACATCGGGACCTTCCAGCTCATCTGCACCGCCGACCAGCTCGACAACATCCGCACGGCGCCGACCGGCAACTACGCCCTCGCCACGGACATCGACCTCTCGGGGCGCCTGTGGCGGCCCATCGACGAGTTTCAGGGCGTGCTCTCCGGGACCGGTCACTCCATCGTAGGCCTGCGACTCGACTGCAGCACGGGCGAGCCGCCCCTGACCGGGGAGATGCCCGACCCGTCGACCTACGATCCCAACTGCGCGTTCATCCGCTTCCTCACCAACGGCGGCGTCCTCATCGACCTCGGCTTCAGCGAGGTCAGCACCTCGGTCGCCCCCAACGGCGCGGCCGTCGTCTCCATCGCGCGCGCCGCCTGGCAGGAGGACCTCGGCAAGCCCGTGTCGACGTACGTCCTCATCCAGAACGTCCACGTCGCCGGCCACGTGACCATCGACGGTTCGGTCAGCGGCGCGGTCCTCAGGGTCGCGACCTCCGGTGCGATCGTCGAGAACGTCTCGTTCACCGGCAGCCTCGCCCGGGCCGCGACGGACCCGCCGAGCGCCGCGTACCTCGGCGGGATCACCTGGCGCGCCACCGGCGACGCCCAGCTGACCGGCGCGGCCTTCCGAGGCGACATCGACGCCGCGACGAGCACCCGGATCGGGGGGCTCATCCACGAGACCAGCGGCGACCCCGTGGTCCGGCAGCTGAGCTTCGACGGCGACATCACCGCGTACAGCGAGATCGGCGGGCTCGGCTTCATCGTCAAGGACCTCGATGTCGCCGACGTGCGAATCGTGGGCAGCATCCACGCGAAGAACGGGGTCGTCGGCGCCCTCATCCAGAAGTTCGACACCGGGGCGATCGAGCGCGCCTACACGTCGGTCGAGATGACCAACGACACGGGCACCGTGGATAGCTTGTTCTACTCGCGGGCCGCCGGCGGCACCCAGGTCGAGGCCTGCTACTACAACGAGGACTTCGGGACGGCCGGGGAGGGCTCTCACACCGCCCTCTCCACCGGCGAGATGCAGAACCCCGACACCGCCGCCTGGGGCGACTTCCTGGGCGCGGACTGGAGCTTCTCGGCCGGGAGCTACCCGACCCTGAGCTTCGAGGCGAGCCTCCCGGACCTCACGCCGGCGCCGACGTTCGCATGCGGCGACGGCGGGCTCGCCTGCACGGTCGGCGCCCAGGCGTGCCAGAAGACGGTCCCGAGCTGCGCCGACCCGAGCTACAGCTGCAGCGATGGCTACGCCGGCCAGTACGGCTCCGTCGCCCACTGCCTGACCCAGGCCGACGACCCGTGCGGCTGTGTCGCGCCGTCGGACATGACCGGCTGGAGCTGCACGATCAACGACGACGGCGACATGGAGGTCACCTGGAACACCACCTGCAGCGCCCAGCCGGCCGGCCCGGGCCTCCCGCGGTGACGCGCCGCCCATGACGGCGAAGTGACGGCACGGCCGGACGCGTTTCGCGTCTGGCCGTCCGCGTCCCGCGCCGCTCACGCCCCCGCGCCGCTCACGCCTTCGCGCCGCTCACGCCTTCGCGCCGCTCACGCCCCCGCACCGCTCGCGCCCCTGCGCCCCCGCGCCGCGCGCCCCCGCTCGCCCTCCGCCTCACCCGCGCGCTCCCGCTCGGCTCCGACGGGTTCCTCGCTCCGACCGCCCGGACCGGCTACAGTGGGCGGCCCATGCGAATCGCCCTGCTCGAGACCGCCCCACCGGAGCCCGACTTCGACGCCCGCTTCGGATCCTGGGCCCGTATCTTCGACGCGCTCCTCGCCGACCCGGCGCTCGAGCTCGTCCCCTACGCCGCCTGGCGCGGCGTCCTCCCGCGCGTGACCGACGCCGACGCGACCCTCGTCCCGGGCGGCCTCGCCTCGGCCAACGACGACGCTCCGTGGATCGACGCGCTGCTCGCGCACCTCCGCGCCGTCCACGCCGCCGGCCAGCCCCTGGTCGGCATCTGCTTCGGCCACCAGGTCGTCGCCCGCGCCCTCGGCGGCCAGGTCACCCGCCGCCCGCCCGCCGGACCCGACGACGGCTTCGTCCTCGGCGTCCGCCCGGTCAACTGGCTCGCCGGCCCCCTCGCCGGCCGGACCACCCGCGTCTACATGAGCCACCACGACGAGGTGACGGCCCTGCCGCCGGGCGCGACCCACCTGGCGACCAACGGCCACGCCTGCGTCCAGGCCTACGCCCTCGGCCGGACCCTGGGCATCCAGGGGCACCCCGAGCTCACGCCGGACGTCTCGCGCCACTACCTCCACAAGAACGCGATCGGCGTCGACGCGGAGACCATCGCCCGCGCCGAGCGTAGCCTCGATGACGGCGACGACCACGGCGTCGTCGCCCGCCTCGTCCACGACTGGTTCACCGACACACCGTCCCCCCCGCCGTAGCCGCGGGGAAGGAGTCGCGGCCATGCACGACAGCGCCCTCGTCAGTGAAGCTCGCCCCCGTCGCCTCTTCCCCGAAGGTCACCCGCTGGCTGCGCTGGTCGCGCCGACCTTCGACACGGTCCGCGCGGCGATGGGACGGCACCTCGTCAGCTGCATCTGGATGGACTCCAGCTACTACCCCGAGCGGGCCGGCTACCGCGTCTGCTACGACGAGCTCTACGGCCCCGGATCGACCAACGTGATGCCGTTCATCGGCTCCTGGCTCTCGACCGGGCCGGGCTCCGACGGCGACGGCAACCTCGTCGTCTTCCCGGCCGGGATCGACCGGACGCTCATCGCGTACGCCGTCGACATCGGGCTGCTCGGCCCCCACGCCTTCATCGACGGGCTCGACGACCTTCGCCGGCTCCTCGACGACACCGGCCGCGCCATCTACTCGATCGACGAGCTGGGCGACGACCTCGCCGACCGTGCCGTCATCTCGCCTGCGCTCCACCGGCTCCTGAACTCCAAGGAGTCCCTCGCGGACGTCAGCGCCTGGGCCCCGGTCGAGCGCATCGGCGACATGTTCGCGCTCGGCGTCGAGGACTACCGCGCCGTCCGACCCGACGACGGCGGCCGCGTCTTCCTCAAGACCTGTAACACCGAGTCCGCCGGCGCCGGGGTCTTCCCGGTCGAGGACGAGGCGGGTTTCCTCGCCACGCTGGCCGAGCTCCGCGAGCAGCAGGCGCGGTTCGACCTCAACCGGACGCTGGTCATCCAGCCGGAGATCCGGGGTGAAAACCGCAGCTTCCAGGTCTTCGTCACCCCGGAGCGGCCCGACGAGATCCAGGTCATCACCATCACCGACCAGCTCGTCGAGGCCGACGGCAAGACCTACAAGGGCTCGGTCAACTACCCGCCGACCCGCGCCAATCTGGAGGGCGTCGGCCCGGTCATCGTCGACATGGTCGAGCGTGTCCGCGCCCGCCACCCCGAGGTCTTCGGCGTGCTGATGTGCGACTACTTCGAGACGCCCGACGGGCGCATCGTCATCTACGACCCCGGCGTCCGCCCGACGGGCAACACGGCGACCGCCATGGCCGAGCTCTTCGCGAAGAAGCTCACCGGCCGCGACCTCTACAGCAGCATCTTCCACCTCCGTACGGGCGTGGACGGCCTCCGCTGGGCCGACTTCGTCGCCGAGGTCGGCCCCCTCGCAGATCCGGCCGAGCTCGCCAGGACCGGCGTCGGCGTCCTCCCCTGGGGCTGGAACGACGTCGTCGGCTTCGGCGTCATCATCGGCGTCGCCCCCGACGCGGCCGCCTTCGAGGCCCTGCAGCGCGACGTCCTCGCCCGCTGGAGCTGACGCCGAGCCGCGCCGCGCCCGGTCGATGGCTGCTCGCGTCGCGAGCTCACCCGCCCAGGTCGTCGCGCAGCGCCGTCAGCTCGTCGACGGTGTAGCGCGGGGTGATGTGCTGGCGGCAGTTGATGTCCCAGGCCTCGACCGTGAACACGATGACCCGCTCTGGGCGCGCGTCGTAGCCCCGGTCCGCGACTCGCGCCAGCAGCTCCTGGTCGCCCTCGACGACCTGGGCGCGCCCCCAGACCTTGATGCGGCGCCGGTTCGGGTAGTCCATCAGGAACAGGAAGGCGCGCGGGTTCTCGCTCAGGTTGCCCACGCTGACGTATTGGCGGTTTCCGGCGTAGTCCGCGAAGGCGAGGCGGCGCGCGTCGAGGACCTTCAGGAAGCCTGGCGGCCCGCCCCGGTGCTGGATGTAGGGCTGGCCCTCCGCCGAGGCCGTCCCGAGGTAGAAGGAGTCCCGCTCCGCGACGAAGGCCGCGAGGTCGTCGGTGATGGCGCCCCTGAAGTCCCGGCGGCGGGCGAGGGCGGCGTACGCCTCGCGCGAGCCGCGTGCGCGCTGCGCCTCCTTCACCGCCGACGTGAACGCCACGTCGCTCCTATAGCTCTCGTCCATGCTTCACCCCGCTCGTCCTACCCCCGAGCTTGGCAGAGCTACGAACTGGAGATAATCGGTCTAGTCGAAGAAACTCTGTTTACGAATCGGAGACAAAGCGTGGACCGACTCACCAGCATGGAGGCCTTCGTCCGCGTCGTGGACGCCGGGAGCTTCACCGCGGCGGCGCGCCGCTGGGGGCGGTCCAAAGCCGTCGTCAGCAAGTACGTCGCCGCCCTCGAGGAACACCTCGGCGTCCCGCTGCTGCGCCGCACCACCCGGTCGCTGAGCCTCACCGACGCTGGGCGGGGCTATCACGCGCGCTGCGTCGATCTCCTCGGCGAGCTCGAGGCCGTCGAGGCCGGGCTGCGGAGCGATCACGTCGAGCCGCGCGGCCTGCTCCGCGTGACCGCGCCCCCCGGCTTCATGGATCGGTACGCCCGCCTCATGACCACCGCGTTCGTCGAGCGATACCCCGAGATCACGATGGATCTCCTCCTCACCCACCGCATGGTCGACCTCGTCGAGGAGGGGATCGACGTCGCCCTGCGCGTCACCGTGCCGCGGGACTCGTCACTCGTCGCCCGGCGGCTCGGCCCCGCGCCGCTGGTCGCGGTCGCCTCGCCGGCCTACCTCGCCCGCCGCGGCGCGCCGCGGACGCCCGGCGATCTGCGGGCTCACGCCTGCCTCGTCGACACCAACTTCCGCGATCGCGGGCGCTGGCGTTTCCGCGGCGAGACCGTCGAGGTCGACGGGCCCTTTCGTGTCAACAGCCCCACGGTCGTTCGCGACCTCGCCGCCGCCGGCCACGGCGTCGCCGTCGTCCCGGCCTTCGTCGCCGCCGCGCACCTCGACGACGGCCGGCTCGTCGAGGTGCTGGCCGGCGAGCTCGCCTTCGACTGGGCGGTCTACGCCGTCTACCCGCGCCGCCGCTACCTCGCCCGGCGCGTCAGGGTCTTCATCGATCACCTCGCCGCGGCGCTCGAGTCGGACGCGCCGCGCTGATCCCGGCCTGGTCCGAGGAACCCGCGCCGCCGCCGACCGGTGTCATGGCTCCGCCCGATCTGACGGTGCTCGTCGTCAATCGTCGGTCGTGGCCGACGAGCCGCGCCGCGTCACGGCGGCCGGATGGGCTCGGACGACGCGGGCCGGCTTGGTGTAGCATCGCCCCATCATGAAACAACCGAGCGCGAAACGCGGGCGGACCAGCCGTCGCCCGGCGGGCCGCGGACCGGGCGCCGAGCGGGGCGGTCTGCCGCTGTCGCTGCGGGTCCCGGGGCCGCCGCGCCCCTTCGTCGGTCGCGCCGCCGAGCTCGCCCGGCTCGCCGCCGTCGAGGGTGACGGCGCTCGCGTCGTCGTCGTCGCCGGGCAGGTCGGCGTCGGCAAGACGGCCCTCGTCTGCGAGCACCTCGCCCGGACGGGGCACGCGGACCGGGCCATCCGCGTGGACCTCGGCGAGGACGACGCTCCGCTCGTCACCGCCATCGCCGCCGCCCTGCGGGCCGCCGGCGCTCCCGATGGCGACGACCCCGACGTCGCCTGGCTCGTGGACACCGCCTCCGCGCTCGACGCCGTCGTCCTCCTCGACGGGCTCGAGCGCGTCCACTCCGGCGCCGAGGCGCTCCTCGAGGCGCTCGCCCGTTACAGCCGGCGCGGCCGCTGGTGGTGCACCACGCGGACCCTGCGCCCCCACGCGGTCGGCGGGCTGGTCGTCGTCCCGGTCCCCGAGCTGAGCGCCGCCGAGGCCCGCTGTCTCGACCGCGACCGCGTCGGCGAGGAGGCGACCTCCCGGGTCCCGTGGCGCCTCGTCGGCGACCCCGCGGTCACGCCCGGGCTGGTCCCGAGCGGCCTCCCGGCCCTCCTCGAGGGCCCGCTCCGGCCGCTGGCCGTCCACCTCGCGTGCGGGCACGCCTCCACCCCGCGCGCGGTCGCGGAGCGGGTCGTCGCGAACGACGGCGCCCTCGCGACGGCTGTCGCGCGCGGGATGATCGAGGACGTCGGAGATCACCTGTCCCTGGCCCCCGAGGTCGCTGCCTGGGTCGGCTCGCGGCTCGGGGCGCCGTCGGCCGACGACCGCGCGCGGTGGCTCGACGCCTGGCGCCGGGAGGCCAGCCCCGCGGGGCAGCTCGAGGCCTTCCGCGCCGCCGTCGAGCTCGGCGCCATGGACGAGGCCCGCCGGGTCATCGAGACCAGCGGCGCGGCCATCCTCGACGCCGGTCTCGGCCTCGGACTGTGGTCCGTCATCGCCCCCCTGTCCGACCCAGCGCTCCTCGAGTGGCGCGACCTCGTCGCCGTGGACGCCGGCGCCCTCGACGAGCTCGACGAGGACGCCCTCGCGGATCTGCCGACCCGCTGTGCCCGCGCCAAGCTGCTCGGCTTCCGGGGCCGCCACCAGGACGCGGCCGACGAGGCGATCGGGGCCTATGAGGCCGCCGGAGACCTCGGGGACACGGCATGTCAGGCCAAGGCCGCGCTGGTCCTCGTGGCGAGCTGGATGCACCTCGGCCGCTTCGACGAGGTCGAGGCGTTCTCGCGGACCGTCACCCCCGAGGCCGAAGTCGACCGCCTCATGCTCCTCGGCTTTCGGGTCGCGGCGCTGTGCTCGCTCGACCGCGCGGACGAGGCCCGCGCCGAGCTCCTCGCGGCGCTCCCCCCGGCCGACGAGCCCGCGAGCCGCCTCCCGATCCTCGTCCGCCAGTGCCTCGGATCCGCCGCCTACATCCTCGATGAGCGCGCCGCCGCCGCGCGCCTCTTCGCCCCCGAGCTGGACACCTCGGTCCCCGCCGAGCTGGTCCCGGTCCGCTTCGGCCTCATCCACCTGGCCCTGGTCGCCCTCGACGACGGCCGGCTTTCGGACGCCCGCGACATCGTTCGGCGCCTCGGCGGGATCGGCGGCACGCCGACCTACATCGACCACCACGCGCTCCTCGTCGCGCTGCGTTGGTTCGTCGCCATGGGCCAGCTGAGCGAGGCCGACCGGCTGCTCGTCGCTATCGAGGTCGTCCCCCGGCGATCCGTCGACGAGATGCGCCTCGGCGCGCTGCGGGCGCAGATCGCGCTCTGGCGGGGCGAGGCGCCGCGCGAGCCGTGCCCCGCGGTCCTCCCCGACGCGCCGAACGTGGGGCAGATCGCCGCCGCCCGGCTCCACCTGCGCCACGGCGAGCCGAGCTGGCCGTCGCTCCCCCGGTGGATGAGCTACAAGCGGCGCTCCCGGCGGGCGCTGCCGCTGCGCCTGCGCGCCGAGCACGCGCTCCTCGCCGGGCAGCCCGAGGTCGCGCGGCGCGAGGCGATACGTGCCCGCCAGGAGGCCGAGCGCCACCGATACGGGCTCGTCGCCGCCGACCTGTGGCACCTCCTGGCCGACGTGCTGCTCGTCCTCGGTGATCGCGACGGCGCGAGGGATGCCGCGGCCGCCCTCCACGCCGCCGCCGAGCGGACGGGCTCACCGCGGCTGGCCGCCGACGCGCGGTTCGTCGACGCCGTTTCAGGGCCCGCGCTCGACTGGGCGGTCCTCGACGCCCTCGCCGCCGCGCCGGAGCCGTCGTTCACGGCCTTTCGCCGCGCTCGAGCGCTCCTCGCCTGGCCCGACGTGCGCCTCGACCGCGTCGACGCGCGGGTCCTGGCGGCAGTTCGGGGCGAGCGGTCGCTCCCGCGGGTCGTCACCCGCGACCCGGCGCCGACCTGGGGCCTCGACCACGGGCGCCGCGACGTCTGGACGGGGACCTCCGGGTGGCTCGGGATCCCGCCCGACGGGGTCGGCTGGCGGCTCCTCGAGCGCATCGCGGAGGGAGGCGGCCGGGTCCGCGACGCCGAGCTCCTGCGGAGCGTATGGGGCGTGACCTCCTACGCTCCCCACCATCACGACAACCGCCTCCAGGTCGCCGTCTATCGCCTGCGCCGGGCGCTCGCCGGCGGCGGCGCGAGCGGCGACGACCACCTGCTCCGGGACGGCGACGGCTACGCGCTCGGCGGCCGCTGTGTGATCGTCGCCGCCGCGCCCGACTGAGCGGCCCGCGAGTCAAGCGTCCCGACGACCGGCCCGCCGCCGCGCCGCGAGGGACGCCAGCATCAGCGCGAGCGCCACGGCGGCGCCCGCGCCGCTCCCCGTGGCGCACCCGAGCGCCAGGCCACCCCCCGTGTCGTCGCACGCGGGCGGGGTGTAGTCGATGTGGTCGCACGGCGGATCGGCGGCGGCGTACTCGCGGATCGTGTCGCGGCTCATCCAGCCGCCGTCGAAACGCACGCCCTCGTCGGCGAGGACGATGAACCAGGTCCCCACGACCTCGTCCCGGGGATCGACGGCGACGAGCACCTCGTCGCCGAGGGTGAGGTTTCCGTTCACGGTCAAGGGCTCGCCCACGGTGAGGGGCGGCGTCCCGTCGGAACGCAGCACCTCGCTCACCATCACCTGTCCCGGGTGCTCGGAGACGACCTCTCCGAACGCCAGGTCGGCGACCGGCGTGCTGCACCCGTCGGAGTCGCACCAGACTCCGCCGGAGGAGCACAGGGTCCGGACGAGATACCAGTCGGGATCGCTGCAGCTCGCGCTGGCCGTATCGGACGAGAGCGCCGCGAGGGCCATCAAGGCAGACACGACGGCGAGGTGAACGGCGTTCGCGTGCATGGTCCCACGCTGCGCCTTCGAGCGGCTCGTTGCAAGGCCGACACGCCGTCTCCGAACCATCGGGTTACCGACGCAGGGGTCTCCCCGAGTCCGGAGCGGTGATCCGACCCCGGCCCTCTTCCGTACCCCGGTCACCAGCCCATCGGAGGAGACCGTGAAGACGATTCTCATGGGGCTCGGCGTCATCGCCGCGCTCGGTTTCAGCTGCACGTCCAAGCCCTCGGCGCCCGCCGGCGCCGACCCGCTCGCGACCCCGACCCTCGCGGTCGCGGGCGGAGCACCGCAGGTCGATCGAGCCGCCGAGGCCCCCGCCCCGATGCCGGAGCCCACGACCCGCCGGACGACGAGCGCGAAGCTCGCGGTCGCCAACCTCGCCTCGCAGATCGACGGCGCCCGCCGCGCCTACGCCGCCCACCCGGAGCAGCTCGCCTTCGCCGAGCGCCTCACCGAGCTCTACCTCGCGCGAGCGCAGCTCCTCGGGATGACCAACGACTATCTCCCGGCGCTGAAGGTCGCGGACGACGCCGTCGCACGCGCTCCGGACGACCCGCGTGCCTACCTGATGCGGGCGCACCTCCGCACCGCGGTGCACCGCTTCGCCGATGCCTTGGCCGACCTCGAGGCGGCCCGCGCCCGCGGCGCCGATCCCAAGGTCATCGCCACCCGTATCACGGCCACGCGGGTCGCGGCCGGCGGTGGAGACGCCGAGGCGGCTCTCGCCGCCGCCGACGCCCAGCTCGCCATCCGCGAGAGCTACACCACGCTCGTCCAGCGCGCCGCGGCGCTCATCGGGCTCGGTCGCTACGCCGACGCCGACGCCGCCTTCACGCAGGCCGCCGCGGCCTACACCGACGTCTCTCCCTTCGCCCTCGCGTGGGTCGACTTCCAGCGCGGGGTGATGTGGGCCGAGCGCGCCAACCAGCCCGACAAGGCCCGCCCGCTCTACGAGGCCGCGGTCGCGCGCCTGCCGCAGTACGCGGTGGCCAGCGTCCACCTCGCCGAGCTCTACGCCGAGTCGGGAGAGCTCGACCGGGCCATCGCGCTCCTCGAGCCCATCGCCGCCGCGAGCGAGGACCCGGAGCCCAAGGGCTACCTCGGGGAGCTCCTGCTCGAGAAGGCCGGCGACGACGACCCGGCGCTCGCCGAGCGCGCCCGCGCCTCGATCGCCGCCGCCCGCGCGGGCTACGACGCGCTGCTCCGCGACCTCCCCGAGGCCTTCGCCGACCACGGCGCGGAGTTCTTCGCCGGCCCCGGTGACGACCTCGAGCGCGCCCGGCAGCTCGCGGCGAAGAACCTCGACAACCGCCCGACCCCGCGCGCCTACGGCCTGGCCATTCGCCTCGCGGACGCCGCCGGGGACACCACGATGGCCTGCGGTCTCGCCGCCCGCGCGCGCGAGGGCCGCGTCACGCCGAACCTCGAGGAGGTCCTCGAGCAGAACGCGGGGAGCTGTTCCCCGCGCTGATCCCGGGCTTCGGCCCTGCAACGCCTGGGGCGCGAGCCCCTAGATCATCTCTCGACCCAAGGAACCACCATGCGCAGACTCATCGTCGCCCTCTCGGCCGCGGGGCTCCTCCTCGCGGCCCCCGCCACGTCCCTCGCGGCCGACCACCTCGACGCCCCGGCGACCGTCGCCGACCCCGCCGCGGACATCAACGACGTCTACACCTGGCAGGACGGGACCAAGACCGTCTTCGTGATGACGGTCTTCCCCGCAGCCGGGGCCGAGGCCGCGTTCTCCGACGCCGTTCAGTACGTCTTCCACACCGCCAGCGGCAGCGGCTACGGCTCGGTCAACGAGGCCACCGACATCATCTGCACCTTCGACGCCGCGCAGATGGTGAGCTGCTGGGTCGGCGCGGACGGCGACTACGTCCACGGCGACGCCAGCGCGACCGCCGGGCTGACCAGCGACTCCGGCATGACCAAGGTCTACGCCGGCCTGCGGGACGACCCCTTCTTCTTCAACCTCGTGGGCTTTCAGGAGACCGTCAGCATCATCGTCGGGGCGGCCTCGAGCCTGACCTTCGACGCCGCCGGCTGTCCGGGGGTCGACGCCGGGACCTCCACGGTCCTGGTCAACCAGCTCGCCAGCGACGCCGACGGCAACGCCGCCGCGGACTTCTTCGCCCCGCTGAACACCCTCGCCCTCGTGGTCGAGGTCGACACCTCGCTCGTCACCTCCGGCGGCTCGACCGTCGCGGTGTGGGGCGCCACCCGGTCGTCGAACTGAGCCCCCCGCGCAGGAGAAGAACATGAATCGAAAGAGATATCTCGCACCCGCGCTCGCCGCGGTGCTGCTCGTGTCCCTCGGCGCGTGCGGCGACGACGGCGGCAGCGACGACAACGACACCACGGTCGCCGACACCGTCTCCGGCGACACGGCCGAGGGCGACACGACGGTCGCCGACACGTCGACGAACGACAACCCGCCGCCGGCCCTCGGGACGCTCATCGACCGCCTCGGTCGACCGGGCGTGGCCACGGCGCTCATCGGGACCTTCAACCCCGACGACACCGCCAAGGGCGCCACCAAGGACAGCTACAACGAGGCCGAGCGCGCCGGCTGGGCGGACTTCACCGCCGAGCTCGCCGCCAACCTCGCCATCTACGACGCGGCGGACACGACCTGCGGAAACCAGCTCCTCGCCGGTGAGGAGGGCGCCGCGCGTTACGCGACCCTGGCCGGGGCGCTGACCGACGACCGCCTCTACCTCAACACCGAGGGGACGACCTGCACGACCTACCTGGCCGTGGAGGCCGACGCCACCGGGCTCGTCGCCAACGACGACTGTGGCGGGCGCGCCCTGGGCTACGACGTGATCGACATCACCTACTCGGCGCTCGCCATCGGCGCGCTGTCCGGCGTGGGTGACGGCGTCCCGGCAGACGATGGCACGGTGAGCGCGGAGTTCCCGTACCTGGCGGCGCCGGGTCCGGCCTGGCCCAGCCCGCCGACGCTCGGTGGCCTCGTCGACCGCCTGGGGCGCCCCGGCGTCTCCACGGCGCTCATCGGGACCTTCAACGCCGACGACACCGCCAAGGGTGGGCTGAAGGACGACTTCAACCAGGCCGAGCGCGCCGACTGGCCGGACTACACGACCGAGCTCGCCGCCAACCTGGCCATCTACGACGCGGCGGACACGACCTGTGGAAACCAGCTCCTCGCCGGTGACGCGGGTGCCGGGCGCTACGCGACCCTGGCCGGGGCGCTGACCGACGACCGCCTGTACCTCAACACCGAGGGGGCGACCTGCACGACCTACCTGGCCGTGGAGGCGGACGCGACGGATCTGGTGCCCAACGACGACTGCGGCGGTCGCGGCCTCGGCTACGACGTCATCGACATCACCTACTCCGCGCTCGCCGTCGGCGCGCTGTCCGGCGTGGGAGATGGCGTCGACGCAGACGACGCCACGGTCTCGAGCGCGTTCCCCTTCCTGGCCGACCCGGCCATCGACGACTGACCCGGCTCGGTCCGGGGATCCGCAGCTCGTCACGCTCAGCCCGTCGACCGCGGCGGCCCGGCGTGACGGAGCCGCAGGGAGCGCGCGATCCGGTCCGATCGCGCGCTCCCTCTTTCCGTGCCTGCTCACCGGGGGGTAGCAGGCTCGGCCGGGCGCGCGCGGGTGCGCGCCCGGGGGTGATGCCTCGGCGTCATCGGGTGGGGCTCGGCGCGTCCGGATGCGCGCCGAGGGTGCGACACGACCGGCGAGCGCGGCGGCGAGGCGATTGAGCGCCTCCCTGTCCGAGTCTCCCTCGCCGGTCGTGTCGGGGAGCGCAGCGGCGAGGCGATTGCGCGCCTCTGTCCGAGTCTCCCTCGCCGGTCGTGCCGGGGAGCACGACCCGAGGCGATTGCGCGCCTCTGTCCGAGTCTCCCTCGCCGGTCGTGCCGGGGAGCACGACCCGAGGCGATTGCGCGCCTCTGTCCGAGTCTCCCTCGCCGGTCGTGCCAGGGAGCACGACCCGAGGCGATTGCGCGCCTCTGTCCGAGTCTCCCTCGCCGGTCGTGCCGGGGAGCACGACCCGAGGCGACGCGCGTCAGCCCGGGGTCTTCCCGCCGGCCTCGAGGATCGCGACCATCTTCGCCGAGCGGCGCTCGCGAGTAGCGGCGCGCTTGGCGTCGGCGATCCACATGAGCCACTGCCGCTTGTGGCTCGGCGCGAGGGCGTCGAAGGCCGCGCGGGCGGCCGGGCTGCCGTCGAGGGCGGCGGTCAGCTCGGTCGGCGGCGAGTCGGGGACGACGGGCGCCCCGGGCTGGTCCCAGGCGCCCGACGCGCGGGCCTCGGCGATGGTCGCCGCGCCCGACGGACGGAGCCGGCCCGCGGCCTCGAGCTCGGCCACGCGCCGCTTGTTGCTCGGCGACCATTTCGACCCCGGTCGCCTCGGCGTGAACCGGAAGCTGTAGCGCTCGTCGTCGATGCGCCGCTTGAGCCCGTCGATCCAGCCGAAGCAGATCGCCTCGCGGACCGCGGCGTCGTAGGCGAGCGTCGGGCGGCCGGCGCCCTTCTTGTAGAAGACGAGGTGAACGACCTCGGCGGTGTGGTGGTTGGCTTCGAGCCAGGCCGTCCAGGCCGCGAGGTCCGGCGGGTAGAAGTGGTCGTCGGGGAGCGTCATGGCCCCAGCGTATGCGCAGCTCGCAGCGCGCACCAACCGTAGCGCGGAAACTCGTTGACTCGGCTCATTGGGTCGAATAGTAAATAGCCAATTCACTAAACGGGGGCTGGCTGTGGCTCAGGTGCTGAAGGAAGAGGTGGCCGAGCGCATCGCGGACGCCGCCCTGGCGGTCTTCGCCGAGCGGGGCTACGCGGCGGCGACGATGGCGATGATCGCCTCGCGCGCCGGGCTCTCGACGGGCAACCTCTACCGCTATCACGCGGGCAAGGACGCGCTCTTCGAGGCGGTGGTCCCGCCGTCCTTCGTGGCGCGGCTACGGGCGCTCCTGCGGCGCCGGGTCGCGTCGCTGGCCGGCGTGCAAGACGTGGCGTCGCTCTCTCCGGGCTCGCCCTTCGAGCGTGCCTCGGAGGAGCTCTTCGCGTTCACCATCGAGCACCGCCTGCGGGTCGTCGTCGCCCTCGGGCGCGCCGACGGGAGCGCGTACGCCGGCCTCGCCCGGGAGATCGTCGAGCTGCTTCGGGACCTCGCCGTCGACCACTTCCGGGCGCTGCGGCCCGGGACCCTGGCCAGCGCGGCGCTCCGCTTCGACCTCGAGCTGGTCTACGAGAACCTCGTCCGGAGCTCGGTCGAGATCCTCGCCCGCTTCGAGGACGGCGCCCGGATACGGCGCGCCGTCACCGGGCTCTCGGCGTATCACCTCGCCGGCCTGGCGCGCCTCTTCGAGACCTTCGGCGCCGAGCGCGGCGCCGGAGCTGAAAAGTAAACTATGGGTTCTCTTATCGTGTGGGGTGGAGATGGGCGGTGTCACACTGGTGATGGGGGCGAGCGGGGCCATCGGCGCGCGCGTCGCGGCGGGGCTGGAGGCGCGTGGGCTGCCGGTCCGGCCGGCGGGGCGGCGACCGGAGGAGCTCGGCGCGCGGGCGGCGCGGCTGGATCTCGAGGACCCGGCGAGCTTCTCTCCGGCGCTCGCGGGCGTCGACCGGGTGTTCCTCGTCGCCCGGCCCGGTGACGACGCGCCCGAGCGGCTGGCGCTGCCACTGATCGAGGCGATGGAGGGCGCCGGGGTCCGGCACGTGGTCGACCTGAGCGCGATGGGTACGGAGCTGCGCCCGGACTTCGGGCTGCGCAAGGTCGAGCTGGCGCTCGAGGGTTCGGCGATGACCTGGACCCACCTGCGGCCGAACTGGTTCATGGAGGTCCTGGCCGGGCCCGGGCTGGGCGCCGGGATCCGCGAGCGCGGGGTGTTCGCGGTGCCGACGGGCGAAGCGGTCATCTCGTACATCGCGGCGGACGACGTCGCGGCGGTGGCGGTCGCTGCGCTCGCGGAGCCGGAGCGGCATGCGGGCGAGGCGTACACGCTGACCGGGCCGGAGTCGCTCGACGGCGCGGCGGTCGCGGCGGCGTTGTCCCGCGTGACGTCGGCGCCGGTCCGCTACGTCGCGCTCGAGGAGGCGGCGGCGCGGATCGCCCTGGCCGGCGCGGGCTTCCCGACGGCGTGGGTCGAGCGCCTGGTCGGCTTCTACCGCCTGGTCCGGGCCGGGTACGCCGCGCCGGTGACCGACGCGGTTCAACGCGTCCTCGGTCGCCCCGCCGAGACCCTCGTGAGCTGGCTCGATCGCAACGCGGCCAGCTTCGGCCCACGGTAGCTGAGGCGGACAGCTTCGGCGGCGCTGGCAGCTGAGCAGGTCTTCACACGGTCGCGAAGGAGAACGGATCGGCCGGTCGGTCCTCCATTCTTCCTCTCCTATCCCGGTTTTGGAGCAGATCGTTCCAGTTGAGCCTCTGCTTTTTCGATCTCGCGACCATCCCACAGGCTCGTCCGGGCTCGGTCTCGGTGGGATCACGAGGGCCGCGCGGTGTCCTTCTCGACCGGCGGGCGAACCTGTGATCTCGAGCGTGTCGGCCGACGGTTGCGTCGACCGCTCCGCCGCCGCTACACGTGTAGGGTGGTGCGCGGTGCACCCGTCCCGAGTCGGGAGAGGAGCCTCAAATGGGCGCGCGTTCGATGGTCGTCTGGTCGGTCTTGGTCGGAGCGGTCGCGGCGTGTGACGACGGTGGCGGCACCGGGGTCGCCGACACCTTCGGCGTTCGAGACAACGGCGCGTCGGGCGGCGTCTTCACCGACGCTGGCCCGGCGCTCGCCTTCGACCCGGCGAGCTGCGAGGACGAGCCGTCGAGCGCGGTGCTCGTCGTCTCGGGACTCGACGACGGTGCGCTGACGATTGACGGGCAGACGGTCGTCCGGGAGACCGGCGCCTTCGACTCGGTCGAGGACGCGGTCGCGAGCCTCTCCTTCGCCGGGCCGATGGTCCAGCTCTCGCAGCGGCAGGTCGTGGGGCCCTTGGCGTTCTGGGAGGCGCTCCCCCACGACTTCGGCGCCGTCGCCTGGCTCGACACCCGGGTCGCCGATGTCGTCTTCGCCGGCTCGGTGGTCTGGGCGGGGCAGGGCGGTCCGAACGCGCTGCCGGCGGAGACCGCGGTCCTCGTCGGCGGGGACCCGGCGACGCCGCCGGCCTACACGGTCGTCGCCAACCGGTACTGGACCAACGCGGCGATGGCCCCGGACCTCGCCCGTCTCGGGATCCGGAGCGAGGTCGTGGCGCGCTACACCGCCTGCGGCGAGCCGACCATCGTCGTCTACGTCTACACGCCCAGCGTCGGCATCACGAGCCCGGCGGCCGCCCGCGGCCTGGTCATCGTCTCCGGCCACCGCGCCGAGACCCGCCTCTGACCCACGGGCGAGGGAGAGGGCGCGCGTGAGCCTGAGCGCGTGACCGTGACCGTGAGCATGAGCATGAGCATGAGGGCGCGCGTGAGGGTGAGGGCGCGCGTGAGGGTGAGGGCGCGCGTGACGTGAGGGTGAGGGCGCGCGTGAGGGTGAGGGCGCGCGTGAGCGTGAGGGCTCGCGTGAGCGTGAGGGCTCGCGTGAGCGTGGGGACGCGCGCGTAGACTCGCCTTCCGGCCCAGAACGGCGGAGGGCCCGAAGCTCTCGCTCCGGGCCCTCCCGCCTCCGTGGTGGAGGCCGAGTCTACGGCGGCGACCCGGGGGCCGCCGCCGCGCTCGCGACTAGGAGAGCTCGGGGAGATGGCAGCGAAGCGCCATTTCCCCGTGCTCGACTTGGCCGCGCAGCGGCCGGTGGAGGCGGCGAAGCCGCCGGATCAGTTACTCTAGCAGCGAGGGAAAAAGCGCGCGTGCGCGCTTTTTCCCGAACGCTGCTAGAACATCGACATGATGGTCTCGATCGCCATCAGCACCATGCCGTCGGCGTCCTCGATGAGGTAGCCGTTCTGCTTCATGTGCTGGTTGAAGGCGACGAGGCCGTTGAAGTCGTCCTCGTTGATGTACTCGGCGCGGTGGCAGCCGCCGCAGGCGCGGGAGGCCGGGCCGGTCACGTACGCGGGGACGTTCTGGATCTCACGGTCGGCGACCGCGTCCGACTTCGAGAGCAGGCCGCCGAGCGACTTGTTCTGCTTCGGGACGTCGTACATGCCCGGGTTGTGGCAGGACTCGCAGTTGAGGATCGTGAAGTTCGGGTAGCCGTGCTCGATGTGCATCTCGTAGCGGAGCTTCTCGACCGGGTCGGTGAAGTCGATGTCGCCCGGATCGTAGTCCTGGAAGCTGTGAATCGCGTGCACGTAGGAGTCGAGCGAGCGCGACTGCATCTCGAGGTGCGAGCCACCGTTCTTGGTGATGTGGCACAGCCGGCAGGTGCGGATGCTGCCGCCGCGGTTGGGGCTGTGGAACGTGGTGGCGAGCGCCTCGTGGCAGTTGTTGCAGTTCTGGACGTCGACGATGTCGTCGAAGTAGTCGTCGTCGAAGTCGTCGGAGGCGAAGTCGAACGTACGCGAGACGGCGTTCAGCGCCAGGCGCGTGTCGTTGGCGTCGCGGAGCTCCGGCTCGACCGCGATCTCGGCGCGCAGGACCACGCCGTCGACCATCAGGTCCTCCCACATGGAGATGTCGATATCGACCTCGAAGTCGCCGTTGGCCGAGCTGACGACCGTGAACCGCGGGTTGGTGGCCTCGCCGTCGATGACCATCTCGAGCAGGCGGTTGCTGTTCTCGTCACGCTCGTGCGGGCCGACGATGAAGTCCTTGGTGTCGTAGCCGTACAGGCCGACGAGCAGCGTCGGGACGATGTCCGAGGCCTCCATGGTGGCCGTCGAGCCAGCGACCTCGTGGGCCGAGAACTTGATGGTCATGACGTTGTCGGTGACCGACGCGTCGTCGATGGTGACCGTGAAGAGCTCGGCGTACTTGACGCCCTCGTCGAAGAAGATGACGCGGTTGTAGCCGCTGTGGATCGCCTTGAAGTCCGGGGTGTTCGAGCCGGCCTTGTGGCAGTTGTTGCAGGTGTCGGTCTCGGCGTGGTTGTAGCCCGCGTCGCCCCAGAGGGTCTCGAGGGCGAGGTCGGCCGTGCCGTACTCCTCGGAGCCGGTCATCGGGTGGCAGCTCTTGCAGGTGCTGATCTTGAAGTTGGCGTCCGTCAGGATGCGGTCGAGCTTGCCCTCGTGGCAGGTCACGCAGTTGGCCATCGACTGCGGGTACGGGAACTCCATCGCGTGCGACATGTGGGTGTCGTTCATGACGTTGGCGACGTAGGCGTACTTGGCGTCCTCGGCGGCCGTCGTGTCGGCGCCCGCGTGGAGCTCGGCGTAGCGGACCGGGTCGTCGACGAGGATCTGCCAGTCGATGTGGCCGCCGTTGCGGTCGTCGTAGTGGCAGGTCTTGCAGGCGACGAAGTCGGGGAGGTTGGTGGCCTCGGCGCCGCGGTAGCCGTGCTTCATGTACGGCGCGCCGTGGCACTTCTCGCAGCCCTCGACGTTCGCGGTGGACTCGTAGACGCCCGCGTTCCCGTAGATCAGGCCCGCGTTGAAGACGTCATCGTAGAGGTGGACGTGGCCGGCCGGCGGCTCGGTCGGGAGCGAGGTGACGGCGAGGTAGCCGTAGACGGCGGCGTCGCTGTTCTCCGGGGCGTAGGACATACCGTCGGCGGAGGCCGTGTAGCGGCCGGGGGTCGCCGTCGCCATGATGCTGCCGAAGGACTTCGAGTCGACGTACTTGGTGCCGTCCCAGCGGACCGTGTAGAAGCGCTTCTGGTCGAGGCCCGGCAGCCCATTGGCGTCCTCGTAGGGCATCCCCATCCAGGTGATGTCGAAGGTCATCACCGCGTCGTAGGTGTTGTCACCGTTGTCGGTGCTCACGACGTCGATGATGGTCATCGCGATGCGGCTGGCGTCGTCGTAGCGGTCGTAGACGGCCTGATGGTGCATGCCCGCGTCCTTGTGGCACACCGTGCAGGACTCGGGACCGGCCGCGGCGAGCTCGTCGAGCTGAGCCTGGATGTCGTCGAGGGTCGCAGGATCGACGTCCTCACCGTCGGCGACCGTCGCCGTGGTGCCGTCGTCACAGGCGATGGTCGTCGTGCCGTCGCCGTTGTCGGTGACGCTGCAGGAGCCGCCGTCGGCGCCGTCGACGATGGTCGCCGTCGTGCCGTCGTCGCACGCGACCGTCTTCGTGCCGTCACCGTTGTCGGTGACGGTGCAGGAGTCTCCGTCGGCACCATTGGTGCCGTTGTTGCCATCCTCGCCGTTGCTCACGGTCGCGGTGGTACCATCGTCGCAGGCGATGGTGGTGGTTCCGTCCCCGTTGTCGGTTACCGTGCAGGACGTGCCGTCGACACCGTTGGTGCCGTCGGCCCCGTCCTCGCCCGCGCAACCGGCGAACGCGAACGCAGAAGCTGCGCCCGCGATGAAGAGGAGCTTCGTGATCCGTTCAAGTCTTGCTCGCATGAGACTCTCTCCCTGGTCTCGGATGACCCGCCCGATGGGGGAGAGGCAAGCCCCGCCCCTCCCGCAAGGGCTACCTCCCTATAGACCAGGAGTGAACGCCTTCCAAGAGGTGTGTTGCCTTTTATTTATCGCACTGATTCGTCAACCGTTTGCGGGGCCTCAATCTCGCGGCTGCGAGCGGTGTTCACTTTGACGAAGATCGCCTGACGCACGGGATCGTCAGGCCATCCGGGTCACTCTCGTGCGACGCCGTGAGCCGGGGGCCGGGAGGCGGCCAACGCGAGACGGAAAAGCGACCGCCCGGCAGGAATGTGCCGAGCCAGGGAGTGCCACCGGCGCGTGTGAATAGGACTCCGTGGGTCGTAAATGTGCCACGCTCCACCTGGGCAATTGAAACATCATGATATCGATATGTTCGTCAGTGTCGGATTGAGTCTGATGCAACAGGCCCGAGCGTTCGCCCGGTCGGGCGCGGGATGCGCTCAGAGCGTCGCCCGCGACCCGGCGGGGCTTGCACCGGCTCGATGACGAGGGGACATTGCGCGAGGGCCCGGTCACGGAGGGGATGGATGCGGTGGTTGTCGGTCGAGGTGGTGGTGCTCCTCGGCGTCGTCTGGGGCTGCGCGTCCTCGCCGCCCCCGAGACGACCGGCGTCCGGCTCCGGGGCGCCCGAGCGCCGGGCTCCAGAGGGCGCTACGAGCGACGCGGGTCGAGCCGACCGGCGACTCCTCGTCGGCCGGGCCCTCGTCGACGCCGGGCGACACGCGGAGGGTGCTGCGATACTCGAGAGGGTCGCTCGCGAGGCGGGTGAGCGGTCGCCGTACGCGCTATGGCGCGAGGTCGCGCTCGCCTGGTTGGACGCCGGGGACCTATCTCGAGCGGCGATCGCCGAGCAGGTCGCGTCTCAGCGCCTGTGGTGGCACGGCTCGGCGCGCGAGCTCATCGAGGCGGCCCAGCGCGCGGACGCGCGAAGCGAGGTGAAGACGGCCGTCGGATACTACGGACGCGCCGTTGAGCGCGGGATGGCGGCGGCCGACGCCGCGGAGGTCGCGCCGGCGCTGTGCGAGCTCGCCATCGCCGGCTACGAGCCAGACCGTGCGGAGGCGCTCTGCGCGGACGCGGCCGCGGTCGCGCCCCACGACGTCGCGGGCGGGCTGGTCTTGCGCCGGGCCGAGCTGCTCCGTCTCGTCGGGCGGCGAGAGGACGCCGCCGTGCTCGTCGCCGAGGTGCTGAAGCGCTGGCGCGCGTCGTCGGTCGTCGGTCGCGCGTGGGTCCTGCGGGCGCGCCTCGCGGCGGACGTCGGCGACCAGCGTGCGCAGCGGCGGGCGTGGGCGAAGGCCGAGCGGGCCGTCCGGCGAGCCCCTGACGACGCGGCGCTGGCCGACGCGCTGGCGACGGACCTGGCGGCCCGCGCAGAGGCGCTCACCGAGCGAGCGGCCCGGGTGACGCTGCCTTCAGAGGATGGCGCGGCCTTCACCGTCGCTCTGCGCCAGCGTGCGCGCCTCGCGCGGGACGCCGTCGAGGCGTGGCGGCGGGTGGTGGGGACGCGGGCGGCCGCGTGGGCCGGGCGCGCCGCCCTCGGCGAGGCCGACGTCTACGCGGCGCTCCATCGCGACATGGAGGCGGCGGTCGCCGCGAACCCGGCGCTCCACGACCTGCCCCCCGAGCCCCACGCCGGAAAGCCGAGGGAGCGGATCCCGCGCTTTCGCGACGAGGCCTGGCGCGGGTACGGGGCGGCGCTCCGCCTGGAGCGGACCGGGCCGCGAGCCTGGGCGGCCGCGGCGGGGCTGGCGCGGCTCCGGCCGAGCGACTACCCGGTGGCGCGGGTCCCGCGGCTCGGGCTGTCGCCGCAGGGTGACGACGCGGCGCTCTGGGTGGTGAACGACGGGCAGGCGCGTCGGAGGGCGCTCGAGCACCCCCGGGACCCGGTCACGCAGCTCGACCTCGCCGTCGCCGAGGCCCGGGCGGGGCGGCGCGCGCTGGCCGAGCGGGCGATGGCGCGGGCGTGGCGCGCGGTCGAGGCTGGAGGGGCGCCCGGACCGGGCTGGTATCTCTCGGCGGCGCGGCTCTGGGCGTGGCTCGGCGAGGCGCGGTACGCGCGTGAGGCGCTCGAGCGCGCCGCGGCTCCACCCGACGGGCCCGCGGAGGCGCTCGAGCTGCTGGGCGCGGACGACCTGGCGACGCTCCGCTACACCGACGCCGAGACGGCGTTCCGCTCCGCCGTGCATGCGGGCGACCGGAGCTGCGCCTCGCTCCTCGGCTACGCGCTCGCCCGGGTCGGCGAGGCGAAGGGCGACCCGAAGGCCTACCCGGCCGAGCCCTTCGTCGAGTACCTGCAGCGCTGTCCGGACCCGGAGCCGCTGGCGCTGCTCTGGCTGGCGCGCCATCGCCAGGCGACCGGCGACACCCGCGCGGCGACCGACCTGTGCCGCCGCTACGTCGCCACCCCGTCTATCGAGGACCCGACCGACGGCCTCAGCTCCTGCCGCAGCGTGGTCCGAGGCGCGCGTTGACTCAGGGGCTGTCCAAGAACAAGTGGGCCAGATGGCCAAGGAGGCGTCGTGCTGGGCGGTTCGCCGACGACGCAGGCAGACCGGGCGTCTTTCAAGTCGTCGGCGGGCCGTCCAGTGCGGCGGATCCGACGGCCAGATGGTTCACTTGTTTTTGGACAGGCCCTTACCCGACCATCAGGCCCCGGGCGTTGTAGGCGAGGATCTCGCCGGCGACGCGGTCGAGGTCGATGGGCTCGTCACCGCGGAGCACGAGCTCGCGCTCGAGGACCTGTCGAATCGAGCCGAGGACGCAGCTCGCGACGACGTCGACGTCCAGCGCGCGGATGAGGCCCAGGCGCTGGCCACGCTCGAGGGACTCGGCGATGAGGCGGTGGAGGTTCTCGTAGAACCCCATCAGCATCCGGTCGGTCTCCTCGTCGAGGCCGACCGCCTCACGGATGAGGATGGTCGTCAGCGCGCGGTTCGACGCCAGCGTCTCGAGGATGCCGCGCACCGAGGTGAAGAGCTGCTCGGGGACGGGCGCGGCGCCCGGCGTCGTGTCCACCCCGATGACGCTGTCCCGGAGCGTCGTCAGCAGCTCGCCGAGGAGCTCGAGGAAGATGGCGTTCTTGCTCTCGAAGTAGAGGTAGAACGTCCCCCGGGCGATGCCCGCGGCGTCGATGATGTCGGCCACCCGCGTCTGGTGATAGCCGAGCTCGCTGAAGACGCTGACGGCGGCGTCGAGGATGAGCCCCCGGCGCTGCTCCCGGATGGCGCTCGCCCGCCGCGTCCGCCCGTCCGTCACCTCGACCTCGTCCCGCACCGCGTCCTCCGTCACGTTCGCCTCCCGGTGGCGCTCGGGTGCCGCTCCCAGTACCGGTCGACGTGCCCGGCGACGACCTCGCGCACCCGCTCCGCGAGGCTCGGCACCTCGTCGTCGGAGAGCCCCTCCGTCGAGAACGGCGGCCCGACGTGGACCGTCACCAGCCCGCCCGGGCGCAGCACGGGGCTGCCTTTGCGCATCACCTCGTACATCCCGGTGACCGCCACCGGGCAGACCGGCAGGCCCAGGTCGCGCGCGATGAAGAAGAGGCCTCTCCTGAACGGCCCCACGCGCCCGGTCACCGTCCGCGTCCCCTCGGGGAAGCCCAGGATCGAGTGGCCGCGGGCGACCTCGGCGCGCATCTGCGCCATGACCTCCGGCGACTGGCCGCCCTTGCGTTTCTCGACCCCGATGGTCCCGCGCGCCTTCATGAACCACCCGTAGAAGGGGTAGTCGAAGTGCTTCTTCAGCTCGATCCCCTGCTTGTAGTGCGGGGTCGCGTTGTAGAGCGCCACGTGGTCGAAGTGGTTGGTGTGGTTCTGGGCGAACATGTAGGGCTGCGCCGGGTCGACGTCGGGGTGGACCTCGGTCCGCCACTTGACGCCGAGGAGCTTCAGCTGCCCCCAGCAGTAGAGGCGATTGAGCGGCTCGAGCTCGCGGCCGGGGAGGAGCTTGTGCGCCACGGTCATCGTCGACAGCATCGGCACCAGCCACGAGAGCCCGACCCCCCAGAGCCCCGCCGAGACGAGGTGGTCGAGGGGCCGGACCGTCGGCAGGGCCACCGGGCGGGCGTCCGCCGCGTCGCGCCCGGCGTTCACGCCACCACCTGCAGCGCGCCCGGCAGGACCTCGAGGCGCTGGAGCTCGACGTTCAGGACCTCGCCGTCGACCATGACGTCGACCGGACCGTCGAGGGAGAGCTCGACTTGCTTGGCCCGGGCGCCCTCGTACTGCTCCATCTCGCGGTGGGTGCCCTTGAAGATGCGCGGGAAGGCGCGGACCAGCTCGGACCGGGCGAGCGGCCCCATTCGGACGACGTCGAGCCAGCCGTCGGTCGCGTCGGCCTCGGGCGCCATCATCATCGTCCCGCCGGTGTAGCGGCTGTTCGAGAAGCTGATGAACGTGCACGGCCGGCCGTCGCGGTCGGGCGCGCCGTCGAGGGTCACCGGGAAGCGCGGGTGACCGAGCCGCGCGACCCCGAGCAGCACGGCGAAGATGTAGCCCAGCGGCCCGAAGGGCTTGAAGTGCCGGTTGGTCAGCGCGCCCGCGACCGCGGTGAAGCCGACCGACAGCAGGTTGATGTAGTGGAGCTCGCCGCCGGCGTAGGTCGCGCGGACCACGTCGACCGGCCGCTGGTTTCCCTGCTCGAGGGCCATGAGCGCCCGGCGCACGTCGGTCACGCCGAAGTCGCGCAGAAACGAGTTGCCCGTCCCGAGCGGGATCATCCCGAGGACCGGCTCGCCGCCGTCGGGCTCGGTCCGAGGGAAGAGGCCGTTGACCACCTCGTAGTGCGTGCCGTCACCGCCGACGCTGATGAAGCGCCGGTGCCCGGCGCCGTGGGCGTCGCGGACGATGAGGCTGGCGTCGCCGGGCGCCTTGGTCTCGTAGGTCGCCAGGCGCATCCCCTGCTCGCGCAGGTGGAAGAGGGCGTCCCGGGCGAGCTTGCCGCAGCGCCCGCCGCCGGCGGCCGGGTTGACGATGGTGATCCAGGGCTCGCTCATCTCGTCACCCTCCTGTCGTCGCGCGGGCCGGAGCCGCCGCGCCGTCGAGCCGCGCGACCGCGGTCCGCGCGGCCTCGGCGGCCAGGGTCTCCGCCAGCGCCTTGCGCTTGACCTTCATCGACGCCGTCCGCGGGAACGCCTCGGCCCAGCGCAGGACCCCGGCGACGCGCTTGAAGTCCGGCAGCCGCCGGTTCTGCTCGCGCAGGCGCGGCAGGAGCGCCGCGAAGGCGTCGTCCGCGTCGTCCTTGACCCGGACGACGGCGACCAGCTCCTCGCCGACCATCCCCTGCCTGCCGGGCTGCGGCGGCCACAGGTAGTCGGCGGCGAAGACGCAGAGCTCCTCGGCGGGAACGCCCTCGAAGGCGCTCTCGATGTCCTCGGGGTAGATGTTCTTACCGCCCGGGGTCACGATCATGTTCTTCGAGCGGCCGACCAGGTGCAGGTGGCCGGCGGCGTCGAGCCAGCCGCGGTCGCCGGTGACGAGCCAGCCGTCGACGAGGGTCTCGGCGGTCAGCTCCGGGTCGTCGAGGTAGCGGTCCATCACGGTCCGGCCGCGGACGAGGACCTCGCCCACGCCGTCGGGGCCGGCGCCATCGACCTTGACCTCCACCCCCTTGACGGCGCGGCCGACCGAGTCGCCCCGGAACGGCTTGAGGTCGTTGACCGTGGCCACGGTGCAGCACTCGGTCAGGCCGTAGCCGATGACCACGGGCAGGCCCAGCTGATAGAAGCGCTCGGCGCGCTTGCGGTCGACGAAGGCGCCGCCGCTGAACATGAGCTTGAGGTGGCCGCCGAAGCCGCCGTGAATCGGCGCGAGGAGCCGGCGGGAGAGCCCGTGGCGGGGCGTCTTCTCGGTGAGCGCGCCGTTGACGGCGCCGAGGAGGTCGACGAGGCGGCGCTTCCACGGCGGCTGGGCGTCGAGCTTGTCGTCGAGGGCGCGCTCGAAGGCCTCGAGCAGCAGCGGCACCACGCTCATGTGGGTGACGCGCTCGCGCCTCATCGTGTCGACGAGGAACTCCGGGCGCAGGGTCCGCTGATGGACGACCAGCGCGCCGCAGGAGAGCGGGCCGACGAAGCCGACCATGAAGTCGATGGCGTGGTTGGTCGGCAGGATGGAGAAGTAGCGGTCGCCGACGCCCATCGGGAAGAGCTCCAGGAGCGCCTCGAGCTGGACCAGGTAGGCGTCGTGGGTCAGGACGCAGCCCTTGGGGCGGCCGCCGGTGCCGGACGAGTAGACGATGGTCGCGTCGTCGCCGCGCCCGCGCGGGACCTCCGTCGGAGGGGCGGCGTCGCGGGGAGCGGCCCAGGCGGTCACGCCCTCTCCGGCGTCGCCCTCGGCGGCCAGCGGCGCGCCGTCGGGGGCCTCGCTGACCCAGACGTGCGCTGGGCGATCGGCCCCGAGCTCGGGGGCGAGGCGGCGCCAGAAGGGGTACTCGACGACGAGGGCCTTCGGCTTGGCGTGGCGGATGAGCGCCGCCTGCTCCGGGGCCGTCAGCTTGTAGTCGAGGGGGACGAGGACGGCGCCCCGGTGGAAGATCGCGAAGGCCGAGTAGAGCCAGCGGGGCTGGTTCGACATCACGATGGCGACGCGGTCGTCCGGGCCGACGCCGGCGTCCTCGAGCTGGCGGGCGAAGGCGAGGCCGGTCCGGAGGAACTCGGCGTAGCTGACGCGGTCGGTCTCGCGCTTTCGGCTGTAGGTGACCAGCGCCGTCTCGCTCTTGAACTGGACGAGGGCGTCCTTCAGGAGCGCGCCGAGGGACGGGTAGGCGGCCGGGTCGATGGCGACCGGGCGCAGGCGGGTCGCGGCGCTCACAGGCGCCTCCCGATGACCTCGGCGAGGCCCGAGAACGTGTTGACGCCCTGGAGCTCGTAGTCCGGGACCTCGACGTCGAACTCCTCCTCGATCCGGGTCAGGAGATCGAGCGCCTGGAGGCTGTCGATGCCGAGGGCGTGGAAGAAGTCGTCCTCGGGGCGGAGCTCGGGGAGCGGCCGGTCGAAGCGTTGGCTCGCCAGGGTCATCAGACGCGTCGTCAGGTCGGCGGTGTTCGGCATGGTCAGCTCGGGTCAGGCGATCAGAACAGGGCAGGGCGGGCGATCAGGGCAGGTAGGGGCGGGCGTCTCGGCGCTCGGTGAAGCGGCGGAGCGCCTCGGTCACGACCGGCGACGTGAAGAGCTCGCAGAAGAGGTCTCTCTCGCGGGCGAGCCGCGCGGCCGGGAGCGGCTTGATGAACGCCTTGGCGGCGCGGGTCGTGCGCGGGTCGAAGCGGCAGGCCTGGCGGGCGACGTGGCGGGCGACGTTCAGGGCCTCGCCGCGGGCGACGAGCTGGCTGACGAGCCCGATGTCGTGGGCGCGCGAGGCGCTCAGCGTCCGGCCGGTCAGGAGCAGGTCCCGGACGACGGCGTTGCCGACGTCGCGCTCGAGGCGCGGGATGCCGCCGAAGCCCGGCACGAGGCCGAGGCGGAGCTCCGGGAAGGCGAAGCGCGTCGACTTGTCGGCGACGATGAGGTCGGTCGCCAGCGCCAGCTCGAAGCCGCCGCCGAAGACGACCCCGTGGGTGGCGGCGATGGTCGTGACGGGCGCCTGGTCGATGGCGTCCATCACGGCGTGGATGCGGTCGATGAAGCTCCGGACCTCGGCCGCGATGGCGTCGTCGGGCCGTCCGGCGGCGCGGCGCTCGACGACGCCGACGTAGAGCTCGCGCAGGTCGGCGCCGGCGCAGAAGCCGGTCTCCCGCGCGCTGTGCAGGATGAGCGCGCGGACCTCGCCCGCCTCGGCGCCGGCTCGGAGGGTCGCGACCATCCGCTCGAGCTCGGCGAGGGTCACGGTCCCGATCTCGTTGACGGGAGCGCGGTCGAGGGCGACCTCGAGGACGCCGTCGACGACGGACCAGGAGAGCGCCTCGCCGCTGAAGGTCTCGCTCATCGCGCTCACCGGTACATCGCGGCGAGCACCCGGCCGAAGTGCTGCTCGATGGCCTTGCGCTTGAGCTTGGTGTTGGCCGTCAGGAGCCCGTTCTCCGGGGTCAGGCGCTCGGTGGTGAGGTGGAACTTCCGGATCCGTCGGTAATGAGGCAGCTCCTCGTTGATCTTGTCGACCCCGCGCTGAACCGTCTCGCGGTCGACATCACCGGTCATGATGGCCGTGAGATACGGCCGGCCGTGGCCGATGACGACGCACTGCTCGACGCCGACGATGGTCCCGATGACCTTCTGCTCGATGGGCTCGGGGGCGATGTTGTGGCCGGAGCTGGGGACGAGCAGGTTCCGGACCCGCCCGATGATGCGGAAGCGGCCCTCCTTGTCCTGCTCGACCTGGTCGCCGGTGCGGAACCACCCGCCGTCGGCGAAGGCCTCGGCGGTCGCCTCGTCGCGGCGCCAGTAGCCCTTGAAGACGTTGGGCCCGCGGACGAGGAGCTCGCCTTCGTCGCCGATGAGGGTCTCGCAGCCGGTGATGGCGGGGCCGACCCAGCCGGCGACCTCGGCGCCGGGCTTGTCCATGGTCACGATGGCGGTCGTCTCGGTCAGCCCGTAGACCTGGTAGACGGGCAGGCCGATCATCTCGAACCAGCGCTGGGTGTCCTCGCCGAGGGGGGCGGAGCCGGCGATGAGGCAGCGGAGCTCGGGGCCGATCTGGGCGCGGACCTTGGAGAAGACGACGCGCTGGGCGACCGCCAGGCTCGCCTTGTCGAAGAAGCCCGCCTCGCCCTTGAGCTTCTTCGCCCAGGCCGACTTGCCGCGGTTCCAGAGGACCTGGACGGCACGGGGGCGGTCGCTGAGCGCCTTCTCGACGCCCTCCTTGATGCGCTCGAGGAGCGTCGGGACGTTGAGGACGTAGTTCGGGCGGGCGGCGGTGAGCTCGACCTTCAAGTTGTCGAGGTCGGTCGACATCATGATGCCGTTTCGCCGGTAGAGGCACATCCAGAGCACCATGCGCGAGCCGGCGAAGCAGAAGGGCAGGTAGTGGAAGACCCGGTGGTCGGGCTCGGTCCCGCCCATCATGGCCTCGATGGCGTCCTTGATGACCGGCAGCATGTAGTCGACGTTGGCGACCGAGAGCACGACGCCCTTGGCCTCGCCGCTGGTGCCGGAGGTGTAGATGATGGTCACCGGCTCGTCGGGCTCGCGGGGGGCGGCCGGGGCGTCGACGAGGGCGTCGACGAAGAGGTCGGTGAGGGTGATGACCGGCGCCTCGGGCCAGAGCTTGGTGACGCTGGCGCCGAGCTCCTCGTCGGCGACCACGACGAGCTTCGGGTCGGCGTCCTGCATCATCTGGACGAGCTCGGAGGCGGCCTGGCGGGCGTAGAGCGGGACGCAGACGCAGCCCTCGGCGAGGATGGCGAGGTCCGCGGCGACCCAGCGGGTGCTGTTGGGGGCGAGCAGGACGACGCGCTCGCCGGGGCCGGCCTCACGCTGACGCAGGCCGGCGCGGCCGCGGGCGACGAGGCGCGCGAGCTCGATGCCCGAGAGCGGCAGCAGCGTCTCGCCGTCGACCTCGGTGACGAGGGGCTTGGGGGTCTCGACGAGGGTGTCGAGGAAGCGTTCGATGAAGTTCATGCGGGGTTCCCTTCGGGTGCGCTCGGGTCGTCGTCCGGGGCGTCGAGCAGGCGGGCGACGTCGGACGGCAGCGGCGGGAGATGGTCCCACGGGGAGCCGGCGGCGCCCAGGCCATCGCGGAGCGGGAAGTCCGGGTGGCGCGCGCGGACGTGCTCGACGAGGAGCTGGCCCATGCGGCCCATGGTCTCGAGGTTGGTGACGACGGCGCGCTGGATCCCGGTCGAGACGCCGTCGGGGTCGTCGAAGAGGCGGGCGAGGGTGGCCTCGACGTGGTCGGCGAGGAGCGGGTCGTCGACCTCGAGGGCGAGCTCGGGCTGGCCGCGGTCGGCCATGAGGTTGCGGATGCGCTCGTCCATGGTGATGCCGGCGGACGGGACGAGGCCGGGCATGGTCGTGACGATGGCGTGGTAGCGCGAGCTGAGGAGCGCCGAGGCCTGGCGTATCACGCTGACGAGGGCGAACATGTCGTGCTCGTCGCTGACGAAGAGCGGGGCCGGGCGGTCGAGCTTGTCGTTGAGGGCTTCGCAGGCGCGGCGGTCGAGCTGCTCCATGCCGACGAGGATGACGAAGGCGCTCCTGGTGCGCAGGAAGCGCTGGGTGCCGTCGGCGATGGCCTGCAGATAGGCGTCCTGGCGGGCCTCGACCTCGGCGCCGGCGTTGTGGAAGTAGACCGACCGGTAATGCGCGTCCTTGTGGAGGCCCAGGACGGCGCGCTCGACGCCCATGCGGAGGTCGGGCTTGACCGGCCACCAGAAGGGGTTGATGGGGCAGAGGGCGACGACGGGCTGGACGCCGTCCCAGCCGGCCTCCATGAGGAGGCGCCGGCCGACGGCGTCGGGGGCGGGCTCGAAGGTCCAGGCGGTGTCCGTGCCGGACTCGGCGGCGACGCCGAGGGCGTTGAGCTGGGCGACCGAGGCGTCGTTGCGCGCGATGATGTAGGCGTCGGCGCAGTAGGTCCGGACGAGGTCCTCGAGGGAGCGGTCCATGGTGCCGGCCTCGCCGCCGTAGCCGACGGCGAGCTTGTGCTCGGCGGCGGCCAGACCGAGCCCGCCGACCATGAGGGTCGACAGGGCGTTGGCGAACTTCGACTTGAACATCGAGCCTTCGCAGGCGACGACGCCGTGCTGCTGGTGGACGGCGTCGAAGATGAAGCGCGGGAAGATCTGGGGGAGCTCGAGCTGCTTGACGGTCTTGAAGTAGCCGCGGGTCAGGGCCGGGTCGATCGTCAGGATGGACAGGTCGAGGTGGTCGTCGCCGAAGAGGTGGCGGAACTGGCGGATCATCTCTTCGACGCGGACGTCGGCGCCGGTGTTGCGGGTGCCCGAGTAGCCCACGAAGAGGAGCTTGAGCGGCTCGCCGGGCTTCCACTGGGCGCCGGGGTCGAGGGGGTAGCGGCGGGCGGCGGCCTCGATGAGCGTGGCCATGCTGCGCTGTAGGAGCAGATCGGCGTCGGCGGCCTTGGCGAGGCGCTCGCTCGCCTGCCTCGCGACCTGGCCGAGGGTCACCGCCGTCCGCTGGAGAATCCTCTGAAACGGCGTGCTCATCCGGTCCTCCCGACGCCGACGCAGGGGAGCGTCAAAATGAGAGACCGCGGGGTCAGACCCCACCTTCTAACACTTTCCCCCGCGGTGGCGGAGCACCGGTCGAAAGTGAGAGACCGCGGGGTCAGACCCCACCTTCTAACACTTTCCCCCGCGGTGGCGGAGCACCGGTCAAAAGTGAGAGGTCGCGGGGTCAGACCCCGTCTTCTAACATTTTCTCCCGCGGTGGTCGGCAGGTGGCTCACGCGGCGTCCTCCGCGTCGGCCGGCAGGGGCGGGAGCGGCGCGTAGGGGTAGCTGAAGCGGACCTCTTTGGACCAGCGGTAGAGCCCGCCGCAGTACTCGGTGAAGGGCGTCGGGGCGTAGCCGAGCTCGGCCACGGCGCGGCGGTTGTCGAAGACCGTGTCGTAGGTGATGTAGGGCAGAAAGACCTTCAGCAGCGATCCGATGAGCGTCACCGGGTTCTTGGCGCGGCTCCCGCCGGCGAGGTCGACGGCGGCCTTGAAGGGCTTGAGGAGGCGCGGGGCGAAGCGCGCGGCGCGCCCGGTCGACGCGGTCATGGCGTGGGCGATGACCGCGGTCGTGAGCGAGCTCTCCCCGGCCGACAGGTGATAGGTGTCGTGCTTCGGGTCGGCCTTCGTGTGGATGTGGGCGATGGCGTCGGCGACCCAGTCGGCGTTGACGATGTCGAGCCGCCCCTTCGGCGAGAACGGCAGGACGGGCAGGTCGGCCAGGACGCAGAAGGCGCGGACCATGTCGAACTGTGTCGTCTCGGGGAAGCGCGAGTCCCCCATGACGATGGACGGCCGGAAGATGGTCTTGCGGACCTCGGGGAGGAGCTCGTGGGCCATGTGCTCGGCGAACTTCTTCGTGCGCCCGTAGGGGTCGTAGTCCGAGCGTCCCCAGTCGATGGCCTCGTCCTCCTGGACGACCTCGCTGTCGCGCTGACCGGCGACGGCGACGGTCGAGACGTGGCTGTAGCGTCGCAGGCCGTGGTCGTCCGCGATGGCGCGGGCGAGCTTGATGACGCTGAGGGTGCCGCGCAGGTTGGCGTTGAAGCAGGCCTTCGACGACTTGCGGTTGAGCGACGCGGCGATGTGGAGGACCGAGTCGGTCTCGGCGACGAGCCGCTCACGCTGCGCGGGCGCGATGCCGAGGTCTTTGGCGTGGAGGTCGCCGGGGACGATCTCGAAGCGGGGCAGCGCCTCGCGGAAGGCGTCGGCGTCCATGTGGAGCTGGAGCGCTCGCCAGAGCTTCTCGTGGGCCTGAGCCGTGTCCTCGCAGCGGACGAGGGCGGCGAGCCGAAGCTCGGGGTCGGCGGCGAGGAGGCGGGTCGCGACGTACGCGCCGAGGTAGCCGGTCGCGCCGGTGATGAAGATGGTCGCCATGTCAGCTCGCTCCCAGCTGTGCGCCGGCGCCGTCCGCGGTCTTCGAAACGTCGCCGCGGTCGGTGTCCGTCCGGACGAGCGACAGCGGCGGTGACATCGGCGGGTCCTCGGGGATGTCCTCGCCCTCGAGGCGCGGCATGCACCATCGGTCGAGGCCGGGGTAGAGGACGCGGAGCCAGTAGTCGCGCCAGTCGATGCCGTCGACGAGCCACCCGAAGGCCGCCTGCGAGGTCTCGGTCAGCCGGAGGTCGAGGGCCCTTATATGATCGTTGGTGAACACCCAGTCGGTGTCGTGGATGAACGGCCGGAAGAGGTCGAGCATGCGCTGGATGCGGCCGAAGCTGCGATGCGCGTGCTCGAGCACGAAGCCGGCGGTGTCCTTGTGACGCTCGAGGGGCTTTCCGACGAGCTTGTAGGCGGCGGGCGGGAGGACCGACTTCAGCTCGAGGCCGCCGAGGAACCCCTGGAGCCCCTTGGCGTAGCGCTGGAGCCGCGGCAGGGCGAAGGCGTGCTCGCGGTCGGCGTCCACGGCGACGGTGTCGAGGTTCTTGACGACGAGGCGCTGGAAGCGCGAGGCCTTCGACGAGGTCAGGTCCTTTCGGATCGCCAGGTTGGCGAGCTCGATGCCGCGGCCCATGGTCATCGGGTTCGAGTGGGACGACGACAGGTGATAGACGGGCGCCGCCTCGCCGGTGAGCGCCGCGGCGAGCACGACCGTCGCGGCGCGCGAGACGGCGTCGACCGGGACGACGTCGTAGTGAACGTCTTCTCGGGCCGGGAAGTGTCGGAAGGGCGAGCGCAGGAGCCAGAGGAGGGGGCCGGTCGTGTTGATGCCCTCGTTCCAGCCGGTGAAGGGGTAGTGGAGGGCGCACTCGACGATGGCCGGGCGTATCACGGTCAGCTCGATGGGGCGCTCGGCCAGGAGGTGCTCGGCGAGCCCCTTGGTGAACGTGTAGATGTTGGGCCAGCCCAGGGCCTGGGCGCGCTCCCTGGCGGCGGCGACGCGGGAGCGCTTGTCGCCCGGGCGCTCGGCGATCTCGGCGAGGGCGGCGACCTCGGCGGTGACGTCGAAGTGGCGCTGGTTCGGGGAGAGCCCTGGCGTGAGCTCTTCGGCGACGTGTCCGCCCTGGGTGCCGGCGACGAAGCACGTCGAGCAGTGGAGCAGCGCCGCGTGGTCGGTCGCGGCGGCGAGGTCGCCGACGTGGGCGGCGCCGAGGACATTGGTGGCGAAGGCGAGCTTGGGGTCGGGGTCGAAGTCGGTCAGCCCGGCGAAGTGGACGATGGCGTCGAGCTCGGGCGCGAGGCGCGCGACCGTGTCGTCGTCGAGGCCGCACATCGGCTTGGAGACGTCGCCGTCGAGGACCTCGACTCGGGCGCTCAGGAACGCGCCGAGGGCGGCGCCGTGGCGGGCTCGGAGGGGTCGGAACGCCGGGGAGCGCTCGGCGATGCGGGTGAATCGCTCGGCGGCGGATCCGTGGTCGCCGGGGCGGGCGAGGACGTAGACGCGGCCGACGTCCGGGAGCTCGTGGAGGAGCTGGGAGAGCCAGACCTTGCCGAGGAAGCCGGTGACGCCGGTGACGAGCAGGGTCCGTCCGGCGATGCGGGCGGTGACGTCGAGGGGCGTCCCCGGGGAGGGGAGGGCGTGGAGGTTCGTCGGACCCATGGGTTCGCGCTCCGTCTTGGTGGTCGCGGGGGGCTGGGGAGGGTCAGGACTGGACGATGGGCCAGTCGTGGTCGCGCGCGAGGCGGCGCAGGCGCCAGTCGGGGTCGACGACGCAGGGCTGGCCGATGGCGCTCAGGAGGAGGCCGTCCTGGTGGTAGGTGCCGTAGGCGCGCGAGCGTCCGAGGTCGAGGCCGCGCTCGGCGGCGAAGGCGCGGGCCCACTGGCCGGACAGGGTGGCGCCGATGACGGGGTCCCGGAGGCGGCCCGTGGCCTTGCCGTGGTCGGTCTCCATGACGTTGGCGAGGAGCTCGTCGGCGCGGAGGTGGTCTTTGAGGGGGCCGACGACGACGTCGAGGTCGTCGGAGAGCAGGACGACACGGTGGCCCGTCCGGCGCGCCTCCTCGAGGAGGTCGAGGCCGACGGGCTTCAGGTTCGGCAGGACGTAGCGGTGGTAGTACTCGTCGCCGAGGACGGCGAGGCGGTCTTCGCTCATCCCGCGGAGGCCCATCCAGGCGAGGCGGTGGACGACCTGCTGGTCCTTGAACGGGCCGGCGAGCTTCAACCCGGTCGCGAGCGCGGCGCCGCCGAAGCGGGTGAGCCTCGGGGTCACCTGCTGGGCGTTGAGGGTGAAGTAGGCGGGGGCCGGCATCGGGGCGGGGCGGACGAGGGTCCCCTCGACCCTGAAGAAGGCGGCCTTGGCTGGGCTGGCGTGGTCGGGCATGGCGACGCTCCGAGGTTTGGAGCGACGTGCATAGCCCAGGTGGACTGACATGTCAGTACAAAAACTGACACGCGTGTCAGCCAACCTGCGCGAGGCTCGTCAGGGGGGCTCGAGGTCGAGAGGAGCGGGATCGTCCGGCGCTGTGGCGACGTCGTCGCGTGGCGTCTCCGGGAGTCTCTGGGAGGGGAGGGCGGTGCTTCGCCGCCTTCGACGAGGGTGGGGGCGCGTCGGCGGTCGGGAGTGAGTCCTCGCCGCGCCAGGGTGGCGCCTGCGTGAGGTGCGTGGTCGAATCGCCGCGGATGCGTGGGAGGCGCAGCGTCCGGCCTACAGGCGCCCGCGAGCAGGGGCCTGGCCGTCGGCCTACGCCTGGTAGTCCCAGGGCGTGAGATGCTCGTAGCCATCGGCGAGCGTGCCGCGCGGGCCCCGCGGCCAGTCATGCGGCGGGCTCGATGCCGTTGGCCTTCGCGGTCTCGATGACGGCGTAGAGGTTGGCGCGACGCGGGTGCCCCGCGATGCAGCATTCGGGTGGGGCGAGCGGAGCGCGTACCCGGCGTTGGCGCAGATGAAGGCGGGGTGTCTCCTGGCGGCGAAGTCACGCCAACCGGAGGCACCACCCCGATGAAGCCAACGCTCCATGACCGGATGCTCGCCGACCTGACCGTCGCCGGCAAGGCCCCTCGCACGTGCGAGGCCTATGCGGCCTGTGTGGCGGCGTTCGGCAGGTTCATCTCCGTTCCCCTCGACGGCGCCGAGCGCGCCGACGTGGCCGCGTTCATCGCTCACCTCGCCTACGAGCGACGCCTCGCGCCTTCGACGCTGAAGATCAACGTCTGCGCCCTGCGCTTCTTCTTCGAGGTCACGGCGGGTCGGCCAGCGGTTGTGTCTGGGCTGAAGCTCCCTCGGGTTCCCCAGACGAGCCCGGAGGTGCTGAGCGTTGAGGAGGTGATGCGGTTCATCGGCGCCTTCCGGTCGCTGAATCAGTACACGCTCGCGAGCCTGCTCTACGGCACGGGTATGCGGCTCGGCGAGGCCCTGTCGGTCACGGTGCACGACATCGACGCGGCCCGCGGGGTCATCCGCGTGCGCCACACCAAGACGCGCCGCCCCCGCGTCGTCCGCCTCAGCGGTGAGCTCCTCGTCCGTCTTCGCCGCTACTGGCGCGTGGCCCGCCCCCCGCTGCCGCTGCTCTTCCCCGGCCGGGACCCGAGCCGTCCGATGAAGGCGTCGACGGTCCAGAAGGCCTTCAAGCGCGCCACGGCAGACGCAGGCCTGCGCAAGCGCGTCACGCCGCACGTCCTACGCCACACCTACGCCACCCACATGCTCGAGGCCGGCGTCGACATCCACACCGTGCAGCTCCTGCTCGGCCACTCCAGCCTCCAGAACACGCTCCGCTACCTCCACCTCAGCACCGCTCACCTCGCCGGCAGGCTCTTCGAGCCCAGCCCGCTCATCCGGTAGCCCCATGGACGCGCCCCGGGCGCACCGGGCGTCATTTGCTGAGTCGAAGGAAGAGCTTGTCGGCCGACTCACAGTGGACGGAGAGGCCGCGTTCGACGGCGAGCCGCCCCAGCGCATGAGCGAGCATCGTCTCGCCCACACCGACGGGGCCCATGACGAGGACGTGGTGGTGCGGCTCGATGAAGCGAGTTGTCGTGTGCCCGCAGGGCTGGTCTCCAGGTGCGAGCAAGTAGGGTCATCCGGAGATCGAGCAGGTCGCCTCGTGGATGAGTAGAGGCGGAGCTTGAAGTAGGCCATGTCGCGGAGCCCGTAGGCCTGTCGCTCGAGGACCTCGAGCTTGTTGTTGAGCCCCTCGAGCGGTCCGGTCGTGGTACGGTGGCGGAACCAAGCAAGGATGCCGTGTCTGCAACGCGAGGTTAGGGGGCGCTGGCACAGCGCTGCCGCGCTCTTCTTGCTTTCTGAGACCGTGCCGTAGTCTCGGCCTTCGCCGTCTGACTGAGCTCGGAATGCAGTTGACGACGGTGTTGAAGAGGTTCCGCCGTCGTTCGGGTGCTGGTGTTCGCTTCGAGACCCGAAATCAGGACGCCTTGGTCTTGTCTTGATAGCCTTCCGGCAGCTCGTCACCCTTGACGGGTTTCGCATGCGGAATCTTGTTGAGCACGGCGTCGAACTTGTCTCGACTCGCCCTGCTCGCGCGGCGCTCGAGGTAGTCCTCGGTCATGAGAGCCGCCAGCTTCTCGGCGACGGCGACATTGATGAGCTGGTTGATGGACGTCCCTTCCTGCTTCGCGAGCTCAGTGAGCTTGGCATGAATGGACTTGGGGAGCCTGACGCTGAGAGTACCCATGGTTACCTCCGGAGCCTGGAGACGAGGAACTCACCGGGAGTGAGCACAGCCAAACCCAGGTCCTTGGCCCGGCCGAAGTCTCTGATGTTGTGGGTCACGATGGCCTCGCAGGACGCGGCGACGGCGACCTCGACGACCATGTCATCTCCAGGGTCCTTGAGCAGTGGACGCCAGAGGTAGAAGACCGTTTGCTTGTGGGCGAGAGCGCAGAGGTAGTCGACGAACACCTCAACATCGTCAGCCCGCAGGTCCGCCGTCAGGTGTCTGAGGAGAACTGCCTCGTACTCCAGCACCAGCGGAACGGAGACGGCGATCTCGAACTCGTTGCCGACAAGTCGTTCAATCAGAGCGAACGATGCTCCGTTGCGTGAACGCCAAGCGGCAACAAGGACTGAAGTATCGAGGACGACTCGCATGCTGAAGATGGTATCGCCCGCGGTGCGAACGTCAAGCTCGTTTGACCCGAGGCGTGTTCGCGTCAGCCCGGCTGAGTAACGCGGAGACGTTCAAGAGAGGCGCCCTGAGGTCGTTCTGAGTAGTGCGAGGTCCAGAATCCCAGCGCAGAATTCGGAGGGGAGGGCAGGGCGCCCGGATGGCACGGAGCGTGCGGCTTCGCCCCCCTAACGTTGCGTTCAGCTGCTGGCGCGCCTTGCTTCGCTGGTGAGCGAGCGCCAGCGAGCTTACCAGCGAAAGATGCAAGGCGTGCCAGTCCGCTGCAACGCGTCGTTGGGCCGCCTGTCTTCGTGCTCTTGTGCGCTTGGCTACTGCATTCTGGAGCGGAGCGACTCGGACATGTCAGCCGAGGAACTTCACGTTCTCGCCGTACCCGCATTCAACGAGTCGGTCCGCGAGCTTTCGGTCTGATGTCACGAGTGTGTGACCGTGGGCGAAGGCCGTCGCGCTGATGAGCAGGTCCATCTCACCGAAGACGATTGCTGGTGAGGAAAGAGCTGCGTGGGCCCAGATACTTGCTGCCATGTCCCATCCGGAGGGAGTTGCTGTGCTGGGATCCAGGACCTCGACCGCGTCCTGAAGAAAGAGTTGGACGGCGATGCGTTTCCGCCGTCCCTGTGCTTGGCTCTCGAGCTTCAGGAGACCACGGTGAAGCTCGTACAGCGTCAGGACCGTGACAGAGAACTGGTTCTGTTCCACGAAGGCTCGAATCCCGGTCGACCGCGATCCTCTGTCGCGAGCTGCACGAGATGCTGTGCTGGTATCGAGGACGTACCTGTCGGCCACGTCGTCAGCCCCCGACCACGTTGTTGGTGATCTCAGTGAGCTCGTCCTCGGAGACCGCGTCATCTAACAGCCTGAGGTGATACGCGAGTCTCTGGGACCGGTGTTGTGCGTCCTGAGCGGAATACAGCTGAAGACTTATCCCAGCTCGTGCGAGTCGGCTTCTGAGGCTGGCCGCTTCGTCAAACGCAGAGAACGCCAAAGACTGAAGCGTTGGCTCGCCGACCTCGAGTTCCACGGCTCGAAGCAGCGCCGACAGGTAGGTTGGAGCAGTGATCCAAGGGGCGAGCTCTGCCTCCGACCCGTTCAACGCCTCAGCACCGCTTGGGGCTGGCGTGATAACGAGCTGCTCTTCCTGATAGAGTTCGAGGGCTTTCCTGCTCCAGGCATCTCCGACAAGGACGGCGAACTTGGCCGCTTCGACGGCGACCGGATCCCTCAGATAGTTCGGGAGCTTGTCGGACATACGAGCGAACGTCGCGCCAGCCGGCACGGCCTCGATGATCTCCGCCGTCACGCTGTCCAGCACGTGTGTCTTGATGAGAGCCGTCGCAAAGGCAGCAGCAGTAGTTCTCGCAACTGCTGGGTCGTCGGGGCTCTCGATCAGCGGCTGTAGCGCGTCGTTGAGTTGGGGCATCGCCCAGGCAAGCCGTGCACGCGTTGCGGCCGGCAGCCCGCCGAAGAGGGAGGCTACAGCAGTGATGTTGCGCAGGTTGCGGGGGCCGGGAGCGTGGCTGACGATGGTGATACCTCCAGAACGTCGTGGCCATCTTATAGACGAACCACGGACCGGATGCCACGCAAGCTGAGGGACGACGTCTGTTCAGAGGCCGAGGGGCGTGTACCGGCGGTTTGTGGTCGGCCCAACGTTCCGGTTCAGCTGTTGGCGCGTCCTTGCCGGCGACGAAGGAGCCATGCAAGGGCGTGCCAATCCGCTGCAACCGGTGGTTGGTTGGACAGCCGTTGCCGGGCGTACGGGCTTGTTTATGGGGTGTTGAGGCTACCCTTGGGGATTAAGCGAGAAGTTGGCTTAAGAGGGGGGGCGTGGTGACCGGCGACGCGTGGTGAACGGGGAGTTCTTGATGCCGTAGAGAGGCGGGGAGGGGCTTGAGAATCTGCGATGCCGGAGTAGGGGACGTGGTCTTGGTCAGGAAGGTAGAGGAGGGCGTTGCGCACGTGGTGAGAGGTGTGCGGCGGGAGCGAGTTAGAGCTGGCGGACGGGAGGTGGTGTGAGTCACGGTGGTGGTCTTGGTTGCTGGAGCGAGGTGTTGTGGCGCTCGAGGTACTGCTCGAGCTGTAGTGAGTCGAAGCGTCCGAGGATGCGGCGCTCGGCGTTGCATTTCGGACACTTGAGCCAGTGTGGGATGTCCTTGGTTTCGGTCGGGTTGGCGTCGGGTTGGATGCCCTTCTGAGCGAGTAGGTCCCTACGTAGTTTGCGTAGCTCGGGCCTCTTGCCTCTGCTCCAGAAGCCGAAGTATCGGACCTTGTGGAGGTTCTTGGGAAGTACATGCTGGAGGAATCGGCGCAGGAACTCGTGGCCTGCGAGCTTCATGATGCGCCATTTCTTGTGGTCCTTGGTTCGGTACTTGAAGACGACGCGGTGGTCAGTGAGCGCGACGCGGTGTACGTAGCGCGCGAGGTACTTGAGAACGGCGTCGGTGCCGTGCTTGGGCTGGTCGACGTGAACGACCCAGTTGGTGTGGAAGATAGACCCCGGTAGGTGGAGACTCGGGACCGCCTTGCGGAGAGCCTTGACGAGCTTGGCTCTGAAGACATCGGCGAGGATTCCGTGGTGTGCGAACCAGGGTCTGTTGACCTCATGCCACTTCCCGTCGGCGTCGATGTGGCCGGCGGGTATGAGACAGTGAACGTGGGGGTGGTAGACGAGTGTCTTGGCCCAGGTGTGTAGGACGAGCATGGCGCCGATGGTGCCGCCATGCTCGGTCTTTGCGACCTCCCTGAGGGTCTTGCCGACGACGTCGAGCAGGACGGGATAGAGCTCGCGCTGGTGCTTGCGGATGATGCGCCTGAGCTTCTCGGGGAGGGTGAAGACGACGTGGAAGTAGGGGACGGGGAGTATCTCGTCCCTCCTCGCGTCGAGCCACTTCTGGGTGGCTGCGCCGGAGCACTTGGTGCAGGCGCGATGCCGACAGGAATGGTAGGCGAAGTCCCTGGTCTTGCAGTGGTCGCACTCGAGGAGATGTCCTCCCAGAGCGGGCGTTCGACAGAGTAGGATGGCGGTCATGGCGTCGCGATGGGCGTCCGGCATCGAGGACCCATGACGAGCTCGATAGGCCTGGCCGAAGCGCTCGACGACGCTTGCCATGGTGGGCTCGTACTTGGACTCGAACGCGATGGGCTGGACCTCGCCTCAGAATGAGACGAAAGGCCCAGAGCAAGGACCGTTCCAGCACCGAGAGGCGCAGAATCACGAGGAGATACATCGCCAGGGACAGCCATGCACGCGAAGCGGTCCCTTGGGTCTGTCCAACGTTGCGTTCAGCTGTTGGCGCGACGGGTTGCCGCGACGCAGTCGCATGCAACCCGGCGTGCCAATCAGCTGCAACGCGATGTTGGGTGGCTCTGATTCGATCTCGGAGTCACCTGCTTACTGCATCGACGGTCATCTCACGCTGTTGTCATCCCTGATAGCGTCGCTTGAGGTGGTAGGAAAGAAACTGCC
>Ga0209692_10000827_pt1 | contig 54452 bp, 60 predicted proteins | sample tdDd472_FD_187129 | JGI IMG/M metagenome (GOLD analysis project Ga0209692, IMG submission 187129) | Marine sediment microbial communities from the Atlantic coast under amendment with organic carbon and nitrate - tdDd47.2 (SPAdes)... | ecosystem: Environmental > Aquatic > Marine > Coastal >... | reverse complement strand
CAAGAAAGCGGCCTCCACGGGTAAATCCGCAGACGAATCAAGCTGACCATGACATTGCTGCCCTATGTCAGTACCATCCGCCACTGACATTTTTCCGGGGGAGCCTCGCAATAGCGGGTCCGACTGACTTTGAAAATGATGTATCGCAGTATGCAGACGCTTTGTTTGCTGGCTTTAGTGCCGCTGGTAAGCAACTGTGGCAGCGCCGAGCAGCAGGACATAGGCGAGCGCTTCGCTACCGGACCGCTGAAAGAGCTGAACATCCCGCTGACTGCGGCACCCGAAGGCGCCAGTATTGCTATCACCGCGCCCGCTGATGGTGCAGTAGTCAGCTCGCCGGTAGCCGTTAAGTTTGCGGCGGAGAACGTGAAAATCAGACTACCGGGTACGTTTTATCCGGGCTCGGGTCATTACCACTTGCTGATCGATACAGACGCACCCTCGGCAACAGCAGTGATCCCCGCCGATGCGCAGCATCTAGACCTGATTCGCAAGGAAACAGAAATTCAGCTGGAACTCAGCCCCGGCAGCCATACACTGCAGCTGCTGTTGGGTGACGGCAATCACGTACCGCACGACCCGCCGGTACTGTCCGAAAAAATCACAATCACGGTACAATAGAGCGTCCGGACGAGGTTGCTCCGGTGGCACGGCGAATGCCGGCCACTGACCAGAAGCAAATAACCGGCCCGCAAAACAGAAAGCCCTAACCTAGCAAGATGAATCCTGATAACAATAAATCTGTCGGTCTCAGCGGCCTCGCGCTGAACGTGCCACCGTACCGGGTCGACCTGAAAGACTGGTGCAGCTGGAATAATGCCGGCTGGGACAAGGTGCGCAATGTTATTGGCAGCAGTTTCAGGATGCTGGGGCCGCAACAAAGCATTTATACGATGGCAGCCAACTCGGTACTGCGTCTGATCGAGCAATACGATATCGATCCGCAGCAAGTTGGTTTTCTGGCGCTAGGCACCGAATCGAGCACCGACAACTCTGCCGGCGCAATTATCGTAAAAGGCATTGTCGATGACGCCTTGCGTGCCAAAGGCAAAGCGCCGTTATCACGCAACTGCGAAGTACCCGAATTCAAGCACGCCTGCCTCGGTGGCATTTACGCGCTGAAGAACGCGCTCCGTTACTTGAGTTATGACGGTCGCGACCGGCAGGCCATCGTCGTCTGCTCTGATATCGCGCTGTACGAGCTCGGCAGCAGCGGCGAACCGACACAAGGTGCCGGTGCAGTTGCGATGTTGTTGGAAAGCGACCCGCAGCTGGCGCAGATTGATCTGAACCATTCAGGCAGTGCTGCCAGCTATCGCGCCGTGGATTTCCGCAAACCTATTGCCTACAAGAACGGCACAGGCAAGCTCGAGGCCTGCCGTGACATCCCCGTATTTAACGGCAAGTATTCAACCAGCTGTTACGTCGACGAGATCCTGCGCGCCCTTGAAGACATGTACAGCCATCGTGACCTGAACGCGGCTGAGTATCTGCAGAATCTGGCGAATGTGTTTATGCACCGGCCTTTCCGCCGGATGCCGGAAACCGGCTTGGGCATGGCCTGGCTGGCCGCATTGGCAAGCGGTGGCGAAGAAGCCGGTCAGGCGTTGCGAGGCTACTGTGCCGATGCAGGCCTGGATGCCGACTCGGTGTTCAGCGAACTAACTAACCAGCCCGACGTAAGCCGACTGGCATTGACCGGCGCAATCGATGAAGAAGTTTTCCCGGTCAGCACTGAACTATTGCGCACCTTGCGTAAACAGCCTGCGTACACCCAAGCTGTGCAGAATAAAATGAGTCTCGGCGCAGACTCAATGATGGGGCTGGGCAATATTTATTCCGGTGCTCTGCCTGCCTGGCTTGCTGCAGGCTTCGAGGAAGCCGAAGCCGCCGGCACCGACCTGACCGGTCAGGAAATTCTTTTACTGGCTTACGGCAGCGGTGATGCTGCTGAAGCGATTCCCGTAACAGTTGCAAAAAACTGGCGGGAAGCCGCACAGAAAATCGGGTTCAAAGGCTCTCTCGACAACGCCATTGACCTGACGCAGGAGCAATATCTGGCATTCCGTGACCGTGCGGACTCCAGCGATCTGGGCTACGCGGCCTCAGGCGAATGTATCGTCGAGCGGGTCGGCTCGGACCGGGGCAAAGCCTTTCAGGATGCCGGTATCGAGTACTACCGCTACAACCGGCCTTAAAACGCCGGCTACTCAACCACCTGTAACAGCGAGCCCCTCGCCTGTTGCTGACCAGTCACTGATAAGCATTTGTTCGTTGAATTCGGCTGCCAGTTGTTCGAGCGTTGCCGATGAGTCGGTAAACAAAAGGCCGAAATCGCCACCCCCTGCACCTGACGGCTTATAGACAGCACCGATTGCCGCTGCTTTTCTCTGATTGAGTAAATGCTGTTCGGAATAAATACCGATCCCCGCCTGAGTGTCGAGATCTTTCAGGCGTCGTGCGTATAAAGCCAACTGATCGAGAAGTTCCTGCACATCCTGCCTGGGCCACGTCGCTGCCAACGATGTGGCCGTCTCCTGCAATGCCGCCAGTGCTTCACCTACCTGCCGGGGATGCTGCTCGCGATACGCGTTAAGCCGTGCCAGCAACTCCGGCGTCGATGCAGCCACCCCTGTCCACACCGGCAACATATGTAGCCCGTGCGGCCAGCTTAAGGAACCTGCGGTAATGCCGTTTCCGGAGTCGCGGCGGTAACTGATGAGCCCCCCCTGATAACTCGTCACTACATCCACTCCGCTGCCCAGCTTCTGCTGAAATGCGTTGTGGACATCGAGACAAAGCCGCTGGGTATCTGCCGAGTGTCCGGCCAACTTAAGCAAGGCCGCTGTCAACGCGACACACACAGCGGCCGATGAACCCAGACCCAGTTTCACCTGCTCCGCAGTGAAAAACTCGGACGAGTCGATCTCGATACGTAGCGGCGGCAGCGTTTCGGGCAACAGCGGCTGCAGCACCTCGAGTGCCGCCACCAACATTGCGCTGAAGGAGCCGGGTTGCTCGCCACTGAATACCGGCTGACCGTCCGCCGCCCAACCGAACGGAAAGCTTTGCCGCCCTGTCGTGATGACTTCCAGAAGGCCTTCGCGGGCAGTCTCTATTAATACCCGCGCCCGCTGATTAACCGCCAACGAAATCGCCGGCGCACCGTCGAGCACGGCATACTCACCCGCAATCAGCAGCTTGCCCGGCGCTGTCGCGATGACCGGGGTCATGCTTTAGTCGCCTCTGCATCGTCAATCCAGGCACCGCGGCCCAGCGTGCAATGCAATGTTTCAATGACTCCGGGAAGCGCCTGCAGTGCCGTCGTCACCTCTGCCACTGCCTCCGGCAGGCATACCGCCTTAAGTTGCGGCCCGGCATCGATGGTGAAAAATACCGGCACGCCGTCGCTGCGCAGCTGGCGCACCACCTGCATGCAAGCCACAGTGGCCGCCGACCAATACAACAACGGTGGCTGAGTGCTCATTGCCAACGCGTGCATCTTCAGGCAACTGTGTTCGGCAACCTGAGCCAAACCCCCAAAATCTTTGTTCGCCAACGCGTCGAGACACTCACGCAAATCCTGCGGGTGACTGTCTACCCAGCCTTTAAAGCACGTAGATGCGGCACGACTGGCTTCCATGCCGGCAGTCGAACTGACGGCCTTACGTTCTTTTGAGGTGACCGCCACAACCACTTCAAGCGGCCACTCCTCCGGTGCCATCACCGTGGAGCAGACTGTATCGCCCGGCACCGCTTCAATATCGAGCAATACTGCACCCTCAAATAATGAGCGCGGTGCCGACCCCGACCCCAGGCGGGCAATGCGGACCAGCGCCTGCATACCGGGATCAATACCGAGTGCCGCAGCACCGGCAACCGTCAGCGCGGCAAACCCGGATGCCGATGAAGCCAGGCCCGCGCCTGTCGGAAAATCATTACCGGTATCAATGCGGGCAAAGCAGCTCACACCGGCCAACGCACGTAGTTCATCGAGACAGCGCACGACCCGCGGCCCTGCCGCCTGATCGGGAGCACCATCTAGTAACAACTCGTCGGCAGTCAGCGTCTCGTCGAACTCGATGGTCGTGCGGGTATGCAGCCCGCCCAGCGTAATCGACAAAGAACCGGTGGCCGGCAGATTGATACGGGTGTCCTGCTTGCCCCAGTACTTGACCAGGGCAACATTGGGATGAGCTATTGCCGTCGCACGCATTGTCTTTAAGAAGTTATTGGTATCTGTGGGAGTGCTGCAGCATTATAGCCTCAGCAGTGCGTGTGCATACCAAACTGCTTGCCGAAGCCCTATACTCGCGGCACCGGATACTGCGCCTTGCCACAGCTTTATCATGTCTCATAAAGAAGTCATCGAATCCTATTTGGAGCGCGTCGAGCAGGTTTTACTCGACGTACTGCCCGACCCCCGTTTGCCGCCACAGCGATTGCATGAGGCCATGCGCTACTCAGTGCTTGGCGGCGGCAAGCGTATCCGGCCGTTGCTGGTCTATGCCACCGGCGATGCCCTGGGCATCAGTTACGACAAACTGGACGCTCCTGCCGCGGCCATCGAGCTGATGCATGCCTTCTCGCTGGTGCACGACGACCTGCCGGCGATGGACGATGACGACTTGCGGCGCGGTCGCCCGACTACGCATCGCGCATTTGATGAGGCCACCGCAATTCTGGCGGCCGATGCGCTGCAACCACTGGCGTTTCAGGTGCTCTCCGAGAATCTCGCACTGGCGACAGTGCCAACTGCACAACTCAAAATAATTAACGCTCTGGCCAAAGCCTGTGGCTCTAACGGCATGACCGGCGGGCAGTCCATCGACCTTGCATCGGAGCAGCAAGTGCTGGATGCGGCTGAGCTCGAACACATGTACCGGCTGAAAACGGGCAAGCTGTTGTGGGTGAGCGTGATGACCGCCGCCTATCTGGATCCGGATGCCGGCATAGAAGCCCACCAACGGCTGGAACAGTTTATCGATGCGCTCGGGCTGGCATTCCAGATTCGCGACGACATTCTCGATATTGAAGGCAGCAGCGATGTTATCGGCAAGCCGCAAGGCTCTGATGAGGCGCTAAACAAAGCAACCTGGCCCGCGCTGTTTGGTATCGAAAACGCCAAACAACGCACCGACGAGCTGCTCGACCTCGCTCTCGACTCAATCGCTCATCTGGGGCCGGAAGCTGATACGCTGCGTTGGATTGCCCGCTTTATCGTGCAGCGCGAAGCCTAAGTCGGCGATTGCTGCCTGGCGGCCATAAGGCTGGTAGTCTTAAACTTTCAAGAACCTCACCGGTAGCGGCGCAACCATGTACACCAGTTTTTTCGGCCTGAACGAAAAACCTTTCTCGATCACCCCTGATCCGAGATATCTGTACATGAGCGAGCGCCATACTGAAGCACTGGCGCATCTGATCTACGGTATTACCGAAGCGGGTGGCTTTGTTCAGTTGACCGGCGAAGTCGGTACCGGCAAAACCACTTTGGTCAGAGGCTTGTTGGAGCAACTGCCGGAGAACGCAGTTCTGGCGTTAGTCCTGAACCCGCAGTTGTCGCGGGTCGAGTTTCTGGCAGCGATTTGTGAAGAACTCGGTATCGACGATGTTGATGACCCGACCAGCATCAAGTCGCTCAACACAGCCCTGAACAAATACCTGCTCGCCAACTACAGTGAGGGCCGCCGCACCGTGCTGCTGGTGGATGAGGCACAGAACCTTGCCACCGATGTGCTCGAGCAGGTGCGGCTGCTGACAAACCTGGAAACATCTCAGCAAAAGCTGCTGCAGATTACGCTGGTCGGCCAGCCGGAACTGCGCGAACTGCTCGCCCGCAATGACCTGCGGCAACTGGCGCAGCGCATCACCGGCCGCTATCACCTTGAGCCTCTAAGCCGAGACGAAACCAGTGAGTACATCCGTCACCGGCTGAGTGTCGCCGGGGGCAGTGGCGCGATCTTCTCGGATGGCGCCTGCCGCGAAGTATTCCGCCTGTCACAAGGCGTACCCCGCATCATCAATGTTATTTGTGACCGCGCATTGCTGGGCGGTTTCACCGAAGAGACCCAGGTGATCACAGCGCGGCTGGTGCGCCAGGCAGCACGTGAAGTGTACGACCTGCCCGCTGCAGATGTATCGCCGTTTAAAAGCTGGAAGAAACCCCTATTGGCGGCCGGCTTGGCAGCACTCGCGATCGCCGTTGTGCTACTTGGGCTGCCGTTATTGGAGCGCGCTGAAACACCAACGGTAGCTGCAACACCGGCATCGCCACCCGCTGCCATAGAACTCGTGCCCTCGTCGGAACCACGAATGACCCTGGCCAACTTTCTGCAGGAACACGCGAACCACACCGATACCGATAGTGCGTTTACAACACTGTTTGCGCTCTGGGGCGTCGACTACTTCCCCGCCGACGATGTCCGGGCTTGTGATCGCGCCAATGATTACCGGCTTAACTGCTTACTGCAGCGCGGTTCTCTGGCACAGCTGCAGACGCTGGACCGCCCGGCGATACTGACGTTGCGCGATGAGAACAGCACGATGCACAACGTTGTTATCGTCTCGCTTAGCGGTGACTACGCGACCATCGAAGTTCGCGGACAACAGTTGGAGGTGCCGGTCGTCGATCTGCTGAGCGGTTGGTTCGGTGATTTCCTGATGCTGTGGCAGCCGCAGATTACAGCCGAGTCCTTGCTGGCGCCGGGTGATACGGACCCGAATGTACGCTGGCTCCGCGACAGCATGGCTGCGATTCAGGCCTGGGAGCCCGGCTTTATAGACAACCCCGAGTATTACGACGCCATTCTGGCAGACAGGGTGCGCGCCTATCAGCGTTCACGCAGACTGAATGTCGACGGCCTGGTTGGTGATGAAACACTGATCGCCATCAACACCGACCTCGGCGTGCCCGACACTCCATTGCTGCTGGCAAGAGAATAAGAGAGATATCAATGTCATTTATTCTCGATGCCCTTCGCAAATCGGAAAACCAGCGCCAGCGCAATACGACGCCCGGTATTGCCGATGCCCGCGTCAGCGCCCGGTCCGACAAACGCAGTTACTGGAAGGTTGTTGTCGGAGTTCTGGTCGCACTGAATGCTGCTCTGCTGCTGGCACTGTGGCTCCGCCCGGGCGAGCAAGCACCGACTGCCACAGTCCGGCAGCCTGCATCCCGTCCGCCGGCGCAAAGCGCACCCGCTGCAGCTAACAGACGGCTGACACAGGCTATGCCTTCGCCGGAAACCCGCACGACAACAGAGCCGTCGTCTGCCGTACCTGCACCCGCCGGTTCACCAAGCAGCTCCGCGCCAACCCGGCCGCCTGAAACTACTGCGCCTGCCTACACGACGCCCGCACCGACCGCGATCAACTCGAGCAACGCGCCGTCACAGTCGTCATCGATTCCGTCACTGGAAACATTGCAACTGCAAGGCATCATCACGCTGCCACCACAGCGGGTTGATTTGCATGTCTACAGCGATATTCCGGCCGATCGCCTCGTGTTTATTAATATGAAAAAGCTGCGCGAAGGCGACCAGCTGACTGACGGGCCGGTGATTCAGGAAATCACCCCTGACGGCATCATCATGACGCACAACGGCTCGCGCTTCTTTATGTCGAGGGATTAAGCGGCGCTAGTCGCCGCCAGCCCCGGCGGCTTTGTCGTCCAGCAGCTCCGGCATATCGTTTGCCGGATTATTCACCGCACGACTTACCGGCCAGCGAATGACATCGCACTGGGTTTGCAACAAACGATCCACCGTCGGCTCATCGGTGCGTGTATCAAGCCACAAACGCGCCGATACCGGATCAAGAACGATCGGCATCCGGTGATGCACCGGCGCCACCTCCGCTGAAGCAACTGTCGTAATAATGGTTGCAGTCTGCAACGGTTGTTCGCCCTTGCGCCAGGTATCCATCAGACCCGCCAGCAGCATCGGATGACGGTCACGGGCGGCGAAGAACCACGGTAGTTTGCTGTCTTCAGTCTTTTGCCACTCGTAGTAGCCGTCAGCCAGCAGCAAACAACGGCCATGTCGCAGTGGCGCCTTGAACGAGGGCTTCTCACGCAGAGTCTCCGCACGGGCGTTGATCATGCGGTTGCCGATTGACGGGTCTTTTGCCCACTTCGGCACAAGACCCCAGTGGAATTCGGTGAAGGCCGGTTCCGGCCAGCCGGCAATCGCAGCGATGTCGCGACCGGGGGCAATGTTGTAGGAAGGCTCAGCGGTAAGCTCGCCTGCGATGTGCAGACCCTCTTCGGCAAAATACTCCAGTACGGCTTCGCGCGGCGAGAAGAATGCAAAACGTCCGCACATAAGCTATTCCCGGATTCCGATGCCTTTGCGGATCAAAAAGTAGCAGGTGCCGCCGAACAGCAGCACAAACAGCAGTATCACGACATAGGCCCGCACAATACTGATGTCCGAAAACCCGATCATGCCGTAGCGAAAACCGTTCACCATATAAAGGATCGGGTTGAATTCGGATAAACCTGCCCAAAAATCCGGCAACAATGAAGTGGTGTAGAACACCCCGCCCAGATAGGTCAGAGGCGCGAGAATAAAGGCAGGGATAATAGCTACATCGTCAAACTTGCGGGCAAAGATGGCATTCACCATACCCGCCATGGAGAACACGATTGCGGTTAACAGCAGAACGCTGAAAGCAATCAAGGGGTGTTCAACGTGCAGATCGGTAAAGAACAGTGTCACCACGGTCACTACCCCGCCTACCGCCAGCCCGCGCACGACGCCGCCCATGACATGCCCGATAATAATCACCCAGCTGCTCAGCGGCGCAACCAGCATCTCCTGCAGATGCCCCTGAAACTTGGCACCGAAGAACGAGGAAACCACGTTGCCGTATGAGTTTGTAATAACCGACATCATGATCAGACCCGGCGCCATGAATTGCATATAGTCGAAGCCGCCCATCTCGCCGATACGCCGACCGATCAGGTTGCCGAAAATAATGAAGTACAACGTCATCGTAATCGCCGGCGGCACGATCGTCTGAACCCAGATGCGCAACACCCGCGTCGTTTCTTTGTGAACGATGGTGTACAGCCCTACCATCTGCTGCTTGAAGGTAGTCCCGCGCATCACGCCACCACCTCAGGCGTTGCCTGCACTTCCCGCTCGCCTTCACGGCGCTGCGTCAAACGAATAAACAGCTCTTCCAGCCGGTTGGTCTTGTTGCGCATACTCGACACGCCAAGGCCGGCTGCGGTCAGCGCAGCGAATAGCTCGTTGAGGCTCTGGTCCTTGTGGATCTCTACTTCAATCTCATGGTCATTGTTGAGGCGCAGGTCATAACCCGGAATATCCGGCAGCGTGTCCAGCGGCGCCGACAAATTCAACACGAACACCTCCTGGTGCAACTTGCGCAGTATCGACGACATACGGTCATGCTCAATGATCCGGCCGTCATCAATAATCGCGATATTACGGCAGAGGTTCTCCGCTTCTTCCAGATAATGGGTCGTAAGAATGATGGTTGTTCCCTGCTCATTAATGTCGCGCAAAAAATCCCACATCGTGCGACGAATCTCTATATCGACGCCTGCCGTTGGCTCATCGAGAATCAGTAAGCGGGGTTTGTGGACCAACGCGCGGGCGATCATCAAGCGGCGCTTCATACCGCCGGACAGTTCCCGGGCCTGATCTTTGCGCCTGTCCCACAGTTGCAGTTGGCGCATGACTTCTTCGCAACTCCGGGCGGCCTCGCGGCGTGGAATACCGTAGAAACCTGCCTGGTTCATAATGATGTTGTAGCAACTGTCGTACAGGTTCATGTTGATTTCCTGCGGTACGACACCGATGCTGCCCTTCACGGCATACACATCGCTTTCGAGGTCATGGCCGAACACCTGCACACTGCCGCCGCCCTTTGTCACCAGCGACGTAATAATCCCGATTGTGGTCGACTTGCCGGCACCGTTTGGCCCCAACAGCGCAAAGAAGTCGCCTTCTTCGACGTGCAGATCGATACCCTTCAGCGCTTGCACACCGTTCGGGTAACTCTTGGTCAGGTTTTCGATAGCCAGCGCGTGCATGCAAGGAATTGTGCCGCCTGACCGTCCGGAAACCAATAGAAACGGAGCTGGTGACCGAATCGCCTCCCGCTAATCCGGCTAGTTGCGGGCCCTCACACAGGAAATTCCGCAAGACGCTCCGAAACCATGAGCGGCAGGACCGACAAACGGGATACCGTCACGGCATCGGGTTCATCACTGCCGGCAGAACGCAGCAGATCGGGCCAGAAACGCGGATGGGCGGCAAAGCGCACCTGCAGACCTATCGCGCCGGATGCGCCCAGAACACGCAGCTGCGCAAGACTGGTTGTTTCGAGGTTACGGGCAAAATCGCTACTGACGCCGGCCAATCTGGTGAGCTGACTGCCCTGCCGCGAGAGCTGACGGAGAAACGTCAGCAACCCTGCAACAAACAACTGACGCTCGACTTCCCATGCTGTTACCGCACTTGCCATCGCGACGCTGTCCTCGACCCCGGCGGGCGGAATTCCACAGCCTGTTTCACCCACCGACATCAGCAAGCACGGTACCGCCGAGATCTGCTCGATCTGCACCGGTGCGAGTTGTGCCAGGGCCAACCGCCACTCCGGGCGGAACGCCAAAACGCTTGCAGTATCAGGTTCGCCGGATGCTGCCAACAGCTGCAGAAAGGCGCCGTTCAACTGCGTGATATCGGGATAAAAATGCGAATCGGGGTATTCTCGGTGCATTCTCTGACCTCCTCGGAAATAACGTCGATTTACCATATATGGTCATTTTCGACCATATATGGTAAATATTTGCATATATTGGTCAAAATAACCACAGCGGACAGTTTCTATGCGTTCGCAACATAAACGACCACATAAACGGCCGCACGCTCCATCGGGGACCTGCCTTGCAGATCCTTTCCGGCCACCAGGGAGGAACACTATGCGTATTACCGACCACCGCTACACAGGCGAAATCGACCGCTTCAGGTTAGCTATCCGGATGATCAGCCATGAGGCCCGCACCGGCACGATTCGCTGCTTCACCGGTTTAAGCGAAGACCGCATCCGGAAGCTGTACGGCACCTATTTCAAGTTTGATGAAACCCGGCAGATAAAACGGCGTCGCGGTAAATCACCGACCCAGATCAGCGGCTTTATTAACAGCACCGCCCGGCAGTTTGAGTCGACGGTGCTCGTCTGCATGTTCATTCTATGCCGGGCTGCCGAACACAACGCCGAAGGATTGGCAGCACGTGCTACCGGCATCGACGAAGTACAACTCGGTGAGCGGGTGTGCGCAGCATTCGAAATCTATCAACTGCTTCATCCGCAGCCGCAATACTCTTTTGAACGGGCATGGGGCCTGTTCCATGCGCTTACTGCTGTACAGGAGATCTGTCTCTCGCATTGCGAGCACTGCGACGGCAGCTACATACAGGACCGCTACGCTTTGAACTATCATGTATGCCCCTGTTGCGAACTGAAGGATGAAGCACTGCAAGCTGACAACAATACGGCCAGGCGCGGCGGTCACTGACCGGCGCGGCCGGCAGCTTGCAACCGCGCCGATGAGCACACTCGACACATTCTTTTCCGCCAGTCGGCTTACCCGCAGTTCGGAACTGCGCAACTCGCCCGCAGCACTCAGCGCGGCTTTCCAGGCCGTCGAAAGCGCTTTTCTGTTGGTACAAAGCGGCGTCTGCGTGGTTCGTGACAACCGGCCGGCTTTGCTGCCCAGAGTCGAGCTTGGCGAACTTGAGCCACAGCTGGAAAACAGCATCCTGCTCGGTGAGCTCGACGGCCGTTATATTTTTGCGGTGAACCTCGAACCTGCGCTTACCCTTGAATTGCCGCCCGGCTGCGAGTTGCTGGAAGGTCGCGGGCTGCTGGCTGAGCTGGAGCAGGATGACGCCCACCTGCTTGCCTACGCCCGGGCAATGAGTCACTGGCAGAACAACCACAGATACTGCGGCGTATGCGGCTCGGGCAACGCTCCGGTCGAAGGCGGGTTTGTTATGTCCTGCAGTAACACAGAGTGCGGGCAACGCTCGTTTCCACGGCTCGACCCGGCAGTCATCGTGCTGGTGCATGACAACGACCGCTGTCTGCTGGGCCGGCAACCGCATTGGCCGGAAGGGCGGTTCTCAACCATTGCCGGTTTTGCCGAACCCGGTGAAAGCCTGGAAGGCACTATCCGTCGCGAAGTTAAAGAAGAGACCAACATCGACGTCGGTGACTGTCATTACCTTGGGTCGCAACCGTGGCCGTTTCCTGCAGCCTTGATGATCGGCTTTCATGCCACTGCGCTGAGCCGCGACATAGCACTCAACGATCAGGAACTTGCCGAAGCCGGCTGGTATACCCGCGAGCAACTGCGGGACGAAGTAATACTGCCGCCGCGCCAGTCGATCGCCTTCCAGCTCATCGCTGCCTGGCACGATGAGGGCAGCAGCACAGCTCTGGCCGATATTCCCCGTAAAGAAGCCTTCAATGCACCACGAGCCTAGTGGCACGACCAACACAGCCGGCTTTCTGCATAAAACCGCGCATATATGCAGCCTTCCCTGAACCGGCACCGGGATTGTCGCGATTACCTGTATTAGCGTCTTACTAAGGCTTTAAAGGAAGTACGTGCAAATCCTTGACTTTCCTTCAGTCAATGATAATATGCGCATTCTGTTTTATTTATGCGCATATTATATGCCTGCAACCACTGACATTCGCGAGCAACGCCAACAGGCCATTCTCGACATCATCTCCGCCGAGCCCGTGGGCCGGCAGTCGGTGTTGGTTGAGCGCCTGAATGCCCTCGGCTTTAACGCAACGCAGTCGAGCGTGAGCAGGGACTTGCAGCTACTGGGTGTGGCCAAAGACGGCAATGCCTACGTCGCGCCGGAGAAAGAAGCGACTGTTGCACAAGCCGTCGATGTACCGGCGGATTTTGTCCGCGGCATTGAAACGGCAGGTGCCAACCTGACAGTAGTTAAAACAGCAGTAGGTGCCGCACAGCGGGTGGCGGTTTTTCTCGACCGCAGTGGCTGGAACGAGATCGTCGGCACGGTGTCCGGCGATGACACAATTTTTGTAGCGACGCGCAGTGCGCAGGCTCAGAAACAACTGATAGCGAGAATCCAGCAGTCACTGCTGAGTTGATGCGCTAACAACCTGTTAAAAGATTTAGGAACATTTTATGAACAACGAAACTGACAACTCACCGATTCTGCTCGCCTACTCCGGCGGTCTCGATACGTCGTTTTGTGTGCCCTGGCTCAAGGAAACCTATGGCCGGCCGGTCATTACAGCCTGCGTGAACACCGGCGGGCTCGATGAAGCGGCTGCCAAAAGTCTGGAAGAACGTTCTTTGGCGCTGGGCGCTACCGAGCACGTGCTGATTGAAGCGCGGAACATTTTCTTTGAGCGGGTGATCAAGTACCTGATCGCCGGCAACGTTCGTCGTGGTCAGTTTTACCCGATGAGCGTCGGTGCCGAACGCGGCATTCAGGCAACGCTACTGGCGGAACTGGCGAAGTCCCTTGGCACTTCGACCGTGGCCCACGGCTGCACCGCTGCCGGTAACGACCAGGTACGGTTTGAAGTTGCACTGAAAACAATCAACCCTGGTTTGGAGATTCTGGCACCTGTGCGTGACCAGTCGTTCGTCCGCGAGCAGCAGGTCGCCTACTTGCAGGAACACAACTTTCCGATGCCTCCCTCCGGTGCGGAGTATTCAATCAACCGGGGCTTGTGGGGCATTAGTATCGGCGGGCAGGAAACGCTGACTTCGCAGGACACGATTCCCGAAGAAGCCTGGGTGCTGTCATCCGGTGCATTCAGCGACCCGCAGGAGCCGCAGGAACTGGTTCTCGGGTTTGAGGCCGGCGTGCCGGTAAGCATCAACGGTGAGCAACTGGGCGCGGTCGACCTGATCGAAAAACTCGAGCTGATTGCAGGCGCCTACGGTATTGGTCGGGGCATTCATTTGGGCGACACCGTACTCGGCACCAAAGGCCGGGTAGCGTTTGAGGCTCCGGCAGCCGAAGTACTACTGACGGCGCATCGTGAACTGGAAAAGCTGGTATTGAGCTCGCTGCAGATGACCATCAAGGAATCCGTATCGCTTTACTACGGCAACTTTGTGCACGAAGGCAAACAACTCGACCCGGTATGCCGCGACATAGAAGCGCTGCTTGATTCATCGCAGGAGCGTGTCACCGGCACCGTGAAACTGAAGCTACAACCCGGCAACCTGTTTGTTGAAGGCGTCGACTCACCCTACTCGCTGATGGCAGCAACCAAAGGCGTCTACGGTGAAGCAGCCGGCGAATGGACCCCGCGCGATGCGCTGGGCTACTCAACAGTGTTGTCACTCCCGGGCATGTTGCAAACCCGGGCCGGTCAGCAGAAGTAACAGACAAACGAAGAACTGAATCATTATGAAAACTGTAATTGCAGACAAGATTGGCTCGATAGCCGAGCACCTGGGACTGAAGCAGGAATTGCATCTCGCAACGGACATCCCTTGCGAAGAAGGCGTATTGCTGGCCGTAGAAGTGCTCAACAATAAAGCGAGCTACAACAAGCTTGAGCTGGTCAGCGGACGGATGGCGCAGGTTAAGCGTGGCGACGTAATCGTCGGCGCGCTCGGTCATCGTAATGCGCTGTTCGGTTACTCCGGGCACTTACCCGAGTCCGTCAAGCCCGGCGATGTCCTGCAACTGTTGAATATCGGTGGCGTTATCGGCGTCTGCGATTCAGTGAATGCCAGCTTCGGCCAGCCTTTCGATGTGAAAGTGCTGGGCGGCGTGCTCGATTTCCCGCATCTCGGCGAACGGATCGGCGTACCGGCGAGAGTCGGTGCGGCGCAACTCGAGGGCACGCCGGCACTGGACACTCAGGGCGTGCCGGTCGTAGCACTCGCCGGCACCTGCATGGACTCGGGCAAAACAGCCGCCGCTTGCGCCATTATCAGCCGGCTGCGGCATCATGGCCTGAAGGTAGACGCCTTTAAAGCCACCGGTGTGGCCTTACGGCGGGACATTCTGGCGATGGAAGATGCGGGTGCGAGAAACACTCTGATCTTCAGTGATTTCGGCGTCGTCGCCACATCGAACGACAACGGTCCTGCCGTTACCCGGACGATGCTGAACCAGTTGTGCAAGGAAAAGCCCGACGTCATCGTGTTTGAGCTCGGCGACGGCCTGCTCGGCAGCTACGGTGTGCAGGCGATTCTCGCCGACCAGGAGCTGCGGGATGCATTTAGCTGCACACTGCTGTGCGCCAATGATCCGGTGGCTGCCTGGGGTGGTGTGCAACTAATGCAACAGGATTATGAACTGAAAGCCGACATGGTAACCGGGCCGGCGACCGACAACTTAGTCGGCAAGAAATTGATCGATGAGCGGCTGAATGTGCCGGCATTGAATGCGTTGACTGACACCACCGAACTCGGTGATGCAGTTATGGACATACTCGGGCTGCAGAAAAGCAGTAAGTAACGTTATGAGTGACCAGATCAACAACAAGATCAACACAATCGTACTCGGAAGCTCCGGCTATGTCGGCGGCGAACTGCTGCGCCTGATTGCCGGGCACCCGCAACTGGAGCTGGTTGCCGCCGTATCGGCATCGAATGCCGGCAAACCGATTAATTCGGTGTTTCCGCATTTGCAGAATGCGTTCGGTGAACAGACTTTTGCCGGGCCCGATGCTGTGGCTGCCAAATTGCAGGGCAAGGTCGCGATATTCTCGGCTGCCCCGCATGGCGCGAGTGCGGCGCTGGTAAACGATGTACTCGAGACTGCAGAGAAACAGGGCGCCGAGGCACATGTAGTCGACGTTTCCGCCGACTTCCGGTTTGCCGATGCCGACAGTTACGCCGCGATTTACGGGACGCACGGTGCGCCGCAACTGCTGGGTGACTTCATGTGTGCATTGCCCGAACATGCACCAAATACCGATCACCCGCATGTCGGCCACCCGGGCTGTTTTGCGACAGCAATGCTGCTGGCGGCAGTACCGCTGCTGCAACTCGACCTGGTTGATGGCGACCTGTTCGCCACAGGCGTAACCGGCAGCACCGGCTCCGGGCAGGCTCCGAGTGCCGGCACGCACCACCCTGTGCGGCATTCGAATATGTATGCCTACAAGCCACTGAGCCACCGGCACGCGCCGGAGGTCCAGTCGATTTGTGAGGCTTTAACCGGTAAGGACAACGGCCTGAATTTCGTTCCACACTCGGGGCCCTTCGCACGGGGCATCCACATGACCGTGCAGGCCAAGCTGAAGACCGCGAAGTCCACCGACGAGCTGCAGAAAGAATTCGCCGACTTTTATAACCATAACGAATTCGTGAAAGTCGTCGACGGCTTGCCGAAACTGAAAAATGTAACCGGCAGTAATTACGCTCACATCGGCGTTGCCGCCGACGGCGATTCGGTGGCCGTGTTTGTCGTCATCGACAATCTGATTAAGGGTGCGGCCGGTGGTGCCGTGCAATGGATGAACCGGAAGCTCGGTCTCGATGAGACCACCGGGCTGACAACACCGGGCGCTGGCTGGTAGTGCAATGAACAAGACTCCCGCACAACTCGCTGAAGCTGAACACCTGTTGCAGGTCTACGGGCAGTGGGGCTTTGAGCCCGTGTCTGCCAGCGGCGTGCACATTCAATGCAAAGACCGGGAACTGCTCGATTTGTACGGCGGCCATGCCGTTGCGGCACTCGGCTACAGCCATCCGGCACTGGTCGCGGCACTCAATGAACAAGCACAAACGCTGTTCTTTCAAAGTAACGCGGTAGCACTGGAAGTACGGGCGGAAGCTGCCGCGAAACTGGCGGCATTCGCGCCCGACGGCCTTAACCGGGTTTTTCTGGTCAACAGCGGTGCGGAAGCTAATGAAAACGCCTTAAGGCTGGCCTTCAAGAAAACCGGCCGGAACAAAGTCGTAGCGATCGAAAAAGGTTTCCACGGCAGAACGGCCGCTGCAGGTGCATGCACGTGGGGAGCGGAAAAATGGTACGCGTTCCCGAGTACACCGTTTGCTGTCGACTTCATTCCGCGTAATGACGTTGAGGCTGTTGCAGACCATATCGACACCGATACGGCGGCAGTTATCGTGGAACTGGTGCAGGGTGTTGCCGGTGCATTTGATCTGGACCCGGCTTTCGTCAGCGCTATTGCCAGCCAATGCGAAGCCGCCGGTGCCGTGCTGATTATTGACGAAGTGCAAACCGGTATTGGTCGGTGCGGCAAAGCGTTTGCCACAGAGTTGTACGACCTGGCACCGGACATCATCACCACCGCCAAATCATTGGGTGGTGGCTTTCCGGTGGGTGCTGTCATCGTGACAGACGCTATCGCCGCTGTAGCCCAGAACGGCGACCTCGGCACAACCTTCGGCGGCGGGCCGCTGGCCTGCGCGATGATCAGTGCTGTGATCGACACCATCGAAAGCGACAACCTGCTGGAGAATGTGTGCGAGCAAAGCCGCTACCTGCGCGACAACTGCCCGGTGGGCCCGGTGACCGGTGTGCAGGGGCACGGCTTCCTGACAGGCCTGATTTGTGACCGGCCGGCGAAGGAAGTGAGTGCGGCACTGCTGGAGAAAAATATTCTTGTGGGCGGTAGCTCCGATCCGAACGTGATCCGGCTGTTACCGCCACTGACATTACAACGCGAGCACGTTCAGCAGTTGCTGGATGCGCTTGAAGAAATTGGTTAACGCGTAAACAAGGTAGAACTATGAATGAGTTTCAGGACTTATCGCTGATCCCGCCCGAAGAGGTGGAGAACCTGCTGGCTCTGGCCCGCAGGCTGGAAAAGCATCCCGAGCCGCGCGCTCTGGAAGGCAAGGTGCTGGCGTTGTTATTCCTTAACCCCAGCCTACGGACTCTGGCATCGTTTCAGGCTGCTATGACACGCCTGGGTGGCGGCTCTTTTGTGATCTCGCCGGATATGTCTATTCACGGTCTGGAAACCCGGCTCGGTATCACGATGGACGGCCAGGCTGCGGAGCACATCAAAGAAGCTGTGCCGGTGATTGCCTCCTACGCTGATGCCATCGGTATTCGTGCCTTTGCCCAGCGTGAGAACCTGGATCACGATGTAGAAGACAAAGACTACAAAGCGCTGAGTGCGCTATGCGATGTCCCGCAGATCAACATGGAGTCGGCCATCAACCACCCCTGCCAGAGTCTGGCGGACTGGAAAACGATGGATGACTTGGGCATTCCGCGCAGCAACGGCAAGTTTGTGCTGAGCTGGGCTTACCACCCGAAAGCGCTGCCACTGGCTGTGCCATCGGCAACAGTGCACATGGCCGCTATGCGCGGCATGGATGTAACAGTGTTGCGCCCGGAAGGCTTTGAACTACCTGAGGCAGTCATGGATAAGGCCAGGGCTGCCGCAAAGTTCTCGGGTGGTTCGGTAACAGAAACCAATGATCGCGCAGCGGCACTTGAGGGTGCGAACGTGATCTACGCAAAGAGCTGGTCATCGACAAAGTACTACGGCGAAGGCCTGAAGGACGAAGAACTACGCAGTGACCTGACAGACTGGTGTGTCGACAACAGCTGGTTCGACACCGCCGACGAAGAGGCGCGCTTTATGCACTGTCTGCCGGTGCGCCGCGGGGTTGTGGTTGCTGATGAGATCCTCGACGGGCCGCGCAGTGTCGTGATCCCGGAAGCACGCAATCGCATGTACGCACAGATGGCGGTACTGCACAAAATGCTCGGCGCAAGCTAAGCAAAACATTGGAAATTGAAATGATCGACAACAGTAAAAACAGGGATATCGTCGTTGCAGCGCTGAAGCATGCCGCACCGTATATCCGGATGTACAAGCGGAAGACGTTTGTCATTAAAGCCGGTGGCGAACTCTTCGAGGACGCGGCCAGCACGCATGCGCTTGTCGAACAGTTGTCGATACTGCATCAGGTCGGTATCCGGATTGTTCTGATTCACGGAGGAGGACCGCAGTCGACACGATTGGCAGGCGACCTCGGGCTGGAAACCAGCATGATCGAAGGCCGGCGGGTAACCAGCGCCGATACGCTGAAAGTATCGACCATGGTGCTCAACGGTTCGATCAACACGCAGATACTGGCGGCTTGCAGGCAACAGGGCTTGCCCGCTGTCGGCATCAGCGGCGTGGACTGCGGCATGATTCAGGCGAGCAAACGGCCGCCTGTCGAGGTCGAAGGCGAGACCGTGGACTACGGGTTCGTCGGCAATATTGAAGCAGTCGATGTCAGCGTATTGCAGGCGCAGCTGGAGAACGGCCTCATGCCGGTCGTCAGCCCGCTGTCGGCCGCCGATGACGGTACGTTGCTGAATATTAATGCCGACACCGTTGCCGCCGAACTGGCGTCGGCGCTGGGTGCGGAGAAACTGATACTGGCCACAGGTGCGCCGGGCATTCTGGAAGATCCGGAAGACTTAAGCTCGCTGGTGTCTTACGTCGACATCGCCGGGCTGCAGGAACTGCGGGACAACGGCTCACTAAAAGCCGGCATGCTGCCAAAAGCCGTCGCCATTGAAGCGGCGATTCACGGCGGCGTACCAAGGGTGCATATGATTTCGTACAAGATTGCCGACAGCCTGCTGCTGGAAGTGTTCACTAATGAAGGCACCGGCACACTGGTCGTCAAACATACCAACGCCTTATCGGCTGCCGAACAGGGCGGCGATCAATAAGGCGCTGTAACAGACCCGAGGAAACGCTGATGAAACGTCTGTGGGATAAGGGACAACCTCTCGATGAACGGATACTGCGGTACACCGCAGGAGAAGATCATCAACTCGATGCGCGGCTGGTGCAGCATGACGTGTGCGCGTCAATTGCGCATGCAGCGATGCTCAACCAGCAAGGGCTATTGTCGGCTGAAGACTTTGCCGCCATCGAACAGGGCCTGAACGAACTAGGCGAAGCGCATGCCAATGGCGAGTGGACCATCAGCCTCGCCGATGAGGACTGTCACACTGCATTGGAAGGCCGGTTAACCGACAAGATCGGTGACGCCGGCAAACGGATTCATCTGGGTCGCTCGCGGAATGATCAGGTGCTGGTTGCCTTACGGCTGTACCTGCGGGAAGCCGCCAACAGCATCGCGGAGTCTGCCGGTAAAGTGTCTGCAGCGTTGCGCGGGCTGGCAGAAGCCCAGGGCGATATTGAATTGCCCGGCTACACCCACATGCAACAGGGCATGCCGAGCTCGGTTGCGCTTTGGGCGGAAGCTTTCGCTACCGAAATCGATGATGATGCCGCCGGTGTGTTGCGCACGCTTGCGAGAATCAATCTGTGCCCGCTCGGCAGCGCGGCCGGCTACGGTACGCCGAACATTCCGGCCGACCGGCAGGCCACCAGTGATGCGCTGGATTTTGCCAAACCACATGAACCTGTCACGGCCGTGCAGTTGTCACGGGGTAAAGCGGAAGCCAGCCTTGTGTTCGAGCTCGGCCTGCTGATGCAGGATCTCGGGCGGCTGTCGGCCGACCTGTTGCTGTTCTATACGCAGGAGTTCGCTTACGTAAGCCTGCCCGACAACATGACGACGGGCTCGTCGATCATGCCGCAGAAACGTAACCCGGACGTACTGGAACTGGTGCGGGCGGCTACCGCAACGATGCAGGGCTGTCTTGCAGAGATCAGCGGCATCACCGCGAAACTGCCATCCGGTTACCAGCGGGATCTGCAACGGATTAAACCACCGCTGTTTAAGGCGATCGATCTGTGTGAAGACTCCTGTGAGATCATGGCAAGCCTCGTGAGCGGCGTGCAGTTCGTAGCGGAAAACATCCGCATCGATGACTCGGTCCATGCTGCAGGTGATGCTAATAAACTGGTCGTCGAAGAGGGCATTAGTTTCCGCGACGCTTATCGGCAGGTCGGCCAAAAGTATAAGAAGTAGCTATCGATGAACCGTTACTTAGTTATCTCAGCAACCACCCTTCTGCTTGCAGCCTGCGGGCAGAAGGGTGCCCTGTATCTGCCTGAGTCGGCGGAAGTTATTCCGGTGGAAACATCGGCTATCGATGCGCCTGCAACCGAACAGGCGGTTGAGCAGCCCACAGAAGTGACCGGTGAACCGGAAGCCGAACTGGAATCGCTCGAATGAGGCTGCCACGGATTTTTCGGACATGAGCACAGCACGCAGCCTGCTGCTGGTTGACGGCTCCTCATACCTTTACCGCGCCTTTCATGCAGCACCGCCGCTGACCTCGGCCGACGGACAGCCCACCGGGGCTATACACGTCATGCTCAACATGCTGCAGAGCACGTTGCGCGAAGTGAACCCCGATCTTGTTGCGGTTGTGATGGACGCGCCGGGCAAAAATTTCCGCCACGAGTTGTATGCCGACTACAAAGCCAACCGCCCACCGATGCCGGATGACCTGCGGGCACAGGTCGATTTGCTGAACGATGCAATCCGGATGCTGGGCTTTCCGTTTTTGCGTGTCGACAAAGTCGAAGCCGATGACGTGATCGGTACTCTGGCAGAGCGTGCCAGTGAAGCCGGCCTTACAACCGTCATCAGCACCGGCGACAAAGACATGGCGCAACTCGTTAATGAACGGGTCACGCTGATCGACACTATGCATAAGCCGCCACGGCGCACCGATGCCGACGGTGTGGTTGAGCGCTTCGGGGTTAAACCGGAGCAGATTATCGACTACCTGACGCTGGTCGGCGACACCTCCGACAACGTGCCTGGCGTGCCGAAATGCGGCCCGAAGACAGCTGCCAAGTGGCTCAGTCAGTACGGTAGCCTCGACGAACTGGTCGCGCACGCCGACGACATCGGCGGGAAGATCGGGGAGTACTTAAGAGACAGCCTTGAGCAGCTGCCTTTGTCACGGCAGTTGGTCACCATTGATCGCGACGTTACCCTGGATATCGCACCAACTGACCTGAGCGTCGGCGACAAAGACCAGGCCGGGCTCGGTAAGCTGAAAGAACAAACCGGCCTAAGCGTCTTGCTGAAAATCGACCCGGCAGGCGCCGGTGGCGCGGGCAACAGCACTGCAGAAGTACCCGTCGCACCGCCTCCGGTAGACAAAAATTACGAAACACTGCTTACCGAAAAAGACTTCGACCGCTGGCTGCTGAAAATCGAGAAAGCAGAGATCACCGCTTTCGACACTGAAACCACCAGCCTCAACTACATGGAGGCCGAACTGGTCGGTCTGTCATTTGCCGTTACGGCCGGTGAAGCTGCTTATCTGCCGGTCGCACACAGTTACCCCGATGCGCCGGTGCAGCTCGACCGTGACAAGGTGCTGGAAAAGCTCAAGCCCTGGCTGGAAAGCCACCAACACGCGAAAGTCGGTCATCACCTCAAATACGATGCTCACGTGCTCGCTAACTATGATATTCAACTCGGCGGCATGGCATTCGACACAATGCTCGAGTCCTATGTGCTCAACAGTACGGCCGGGCGGCATGACCTCGATTCGGTTGCACGGCGATACCTCGGGGTCGAGACCATCAAATATGAAGATGTTGCCGGCAAGGGTGCCAAACAGATTCGGTTTGATGACGTGCCATTAGAGACGGCCTCCCCCTATGCGGCGGAAGACGCCGACATCTGTCTGCAACTGCACCAGTTATTGTGGAAGAAACTGTCTGCCGACAAGGGGCTGGAGAAACTGTATCTCGAGATTGAACAACCGCTGGTGCCGGTACTGCAGAAAATCGAAGAGACCGGCGTGCAAATCGATGACTTTCAGCTGTCTGCACAAAGCAGCGAAATCGAGCAGAAGCTACAGAAGTTTGAAATAAAGGCGCACGAGCTTGCGGGGCACTCTTTCAACCTGTCATCCCCGAAACAACTGCAGACAGTGCTGTTTGAGGAAATGGATCTGCCGGTCGTGCGCAAGACCCCCAAAGGCCAGCCCTCGACCGCAGAAGATGTTTTGCAGGAGTTGGCTGATGAATACGAGCTGCCGCGCCTGATTCTCGACTGGCGCAGTCTCGCCAAGCTCAAAAGTACCTATACCGACAAGCTGCCCGGCATGATTGCGCCGCGCACAGGGCGTATCCACACCTCGTATCATCAGGCTGTTGCGGCTACCGGGCGGCTCTCGTCTTCTGACCCCAATCTGCAGAATATTCCGATCCGTACCGAAGAAGGCCGGCGGATCAGACAGGCCTTTGTGCCTCCGGCAGGCTACAAACTTATAGCTGCTGACTACTCGCAAATCGAACTACGCATCATGGCGCACCTCTCGGAAGACGACAGCTTGCTGAAAGCGTTTGCGGAAGACAGCGACGTTCACCAGGCAACGGCTGCGGAAGTTTTCGAAGTCGCAGCAGACGACGTGTCGACTGAACAACGCCGCGCGGCAAAGGCCATTAACTTTGGTTTGATGTACGGAATGTCTGCTTTCGGTCTGGCGAAGCAGCTGGGCGTCGGACGATATGAAGCACAGGATTACATCGACACCTATTTCGAACGCTATCCCGGTGTAAAAACCTTTATGGACCGCACCCGCGAACAAGCACGTGAGCAGGGCTATGTAGAAACAGTGTTCGGTCGCCGGCTGTACCTACCCGAAATAAATGACCGCAACGGCCAGCGACGCCAGTACGCGGAGCGCAGCGCCATTAACGCGCCGATGCAGGGCACGGCCGCCGACATCATTAAACTCGCCATGCTGAATGTTCAACAGTGGCTTGATGACTCGGGCGCCGATGCCCGCATCATCATGCAGGTACATGACGAACTTGTGCTCGAAGTCGCTGCGGCAGATACCGTCGCAACGGGCGAAAAACTCAAAGAATTGATGTCTGCTGCAGCACAGCTAAACGTGCCGCTGAAGGTTGATGTCGGCAGCGGCGACAACTGGGACGAAGCGCACTAATCTGCTGCCGTCATTAGAACGAGTCCGAACCCTCGGCAGCCATTCAAACTGCGGACGCCCTTCGTCCGCAGAGCGAAATGCCTGTAAATCAGGTAGTTAATAAAATAGTGGTGGCGTTCGGAACTTTTTAGCGAAACTGGTATCCTACTATCTGGATGCCTAGCATCCCCCGCTTGCCTCCCTAAGCGGGACAGTAAGTCGGTTACCCCAAGCCACTTACTGTCGCCCCGGGTGTAACCCCTGTACTTATACACTCGGGGCATCTTTTTTCTGTGCCCCGCCGAAGGCTGAAGCTTTCGGCGGGGTTGCTTTATCTGCGGTCTCAAACGTCCGGAATGGCAGGCACTTCACCGGCCGGAGCCGCGTCCAGCATGCCGTCGAGCACTTTCCTGCCTTCCTCTACACCGTCTTTCTTCAGTGCAGAAAACAACTGCACAGTCGCCTGGTCGCCCAGCTCGCGCCGGATTCCGAGCAAAGTGCTTTTCGCCGGCCCGCGCTTCAGCTTGTCCGCCTTAGTCAGCAGAATGTGCACCGGACTGCCGATCTGCATGCCCCAGTCAACCATCATCCAATCGAAGTCCGTCAGCTCACGACGGATATCAACCATGACAAAAATACCGGCCAGTGAGGCGCGTGTTGCGAAGTATTCCTGCATCAGTTCGCGCCAGTGCTCCTGCTTGCTCGCTGCAACCCGGGCATAACCGTAGCCGGGCAGATCGACCAGCCGCTGACCTTCGTTCAGCTCGAAAAAGTTGATCAACTGAGTGCGCCCCGGTGTCTTACTGGTTTTGGCGAAGTTACGGCGATTTAACAGCGCGTTTATCGCACTCGATTTGCCGGCATTGGAGCGCCCGGCAAAGGCCACTTCCGTTCCCGTATCCGGCACAAACTGGCTCGGAAGGTGGGCACTGGTGAGGAACCTGGCATGAGGATAGTGAGACATTAAAAAGCCCGGAAAACGCAGGAATTAGCCGATTCCGAACTGAATTTAGTGTAGAATCCGCCGCTGGCTCAAGTGTAGCATGGAGCCACGTAATTCCTTCTTAAACCGAGTGCAAACAGGTTCATGAACGTGATCAAAAAACCAGTTTTTCTTTCAGTGATGGCAGGTATAGCAATGACCTTTGCCGTCATGTCTTCCAGTCAGGCTGCCGGCGATGCCGATCAGGGCGCTTCCAAAGCTGCCACCTGTATCGCCTGCCACGGCGTCAACGGCAACAGTGTGAATCCTTCGTGGCCCAGCCTCGCCGGTCAGCACGAGTCGTATATCGCCGCTACGCTTGAAGCTTTCAAACAGCCGCTGGGTAGCGATAACCAAACTGCAGAAGGCGGCCGCTACGATGTCGTCATGAGCGGTCAGACACTGGCCCTTAACGAGCAGGATATGGCTGACCTGGGCGCCTACTTCGCCGCCCAGAAGATGGCCGGCAAAGTTTCCGACCCGAGTTTGGTAGCTGCCGGTGAACGTTTGTACCGCGGTGGCAATAAAGAAGCCGGCGTCAGCGCCTGTATCGCCTGTCACGGACCTTCCGGACGCGGTAACCCGCCTGCCGGCTATCCGTCAGTTGCCGGCCAACACGCGGTCTACACTGCCAAGCAGCTGACCGATTATCGCTCGGCTGCCCGCAAATCCGATGACGGCCAGATAATGCGCAGCGTTTCGGAACGTCTGACCGACGACGAAATCAAAGCTGTAGCTGCTTATATGCAAGGCCTGCGTTAATCGCTGAGACTTGCTGACGCAAGCGTCCCTTACCGACTTCAGGACAAGACTGTTATGGGTATCCGTGTATTTTTTGTCGCTCTGTTTCTTAGTTTGATTGCCGCCTGCGGTGGCTCTCCGGAGAGCGTTGCGGAACAAGCAACCGCAACCGAGGCTGCTGTTGAAGAAGCAACAGCGCAGAGTCTCAACGAACCGGCGGTCGATACGGCCCCGGCAGTTGCCGAAAAGCCCGCTGCAGCTGCGGGATCTGCGCCGCGCACCTGGAAATACCGTCAGGGTGCTCACTATCAGCAGTTTGCCAACGCACAAGGCACCAGCAGTTCTCCGGATAAAATCGAAGTAGCCGAAGTGTTCTGGTACGGCTGCCCGCACTGCTTCAGTTTTGAGCCGTATCTTGAAAAATGGAAACCGACCCTCGGCAGCGACGTAAGCTTCGTGCGGATTCCGGTCATGTGGAATCCCACCAACGAGATCCATGCGCGACTGTTTTATACGATTCAGGCTCTGGGCATTCAGGACGAAGCGCACGGCGCTATTTTCTCCGAACTGCACACCAACAGAAAGATGCTGGCTTCCGAAGGCGCGCAACGCGATTTCATTACATCGAACTTTGATGTTAGCGAAGAAGATTTCGACAAAGCCTATCGCTCGTTTTCAGTGAACGGCAAGCTGCAACAGGCAAAAACGTTCACGCAGCGCTATCAGGTACGCTCAGTGCCGCTGTTGATCATTAACGGTAAGTACGCCACCACCGGCGATGAAGTCCGCAGTCTGGATGAAGTACTCGAGATCGCAGACGAGCTGATCGAGCGGGAACGCCAAAGCCTCTGATCCGGAACCGGACCCTGAATCGCGTTCAGAACCTCTAGCGAACGGCCTCCGGCGGGACGCGCTCACAACTCAGTCGTGCCGGTGCCCGGCAGCAGCACAAGCCTCGCAGTTGACCCAGCCTGAGTCACCATCGGTGTAATGCTCTTTCTTCCAGACCGGCACCCGATGCTTTACTTCGTCGATAACAAACCGGCAAGCTTCGAAAGCTTCGCCGCGATGACCGGCCGCAACACCCACCCAGACGGCCATATCACCGATTTCGAGTTCGCCGGTGCGGTGTACACAAGTGATGGCCGCAACCGGAAACTTCTCGAGTGCCTCAGCAATAATTCGCTCACCCTCTTTAACCGCGAGAGGGGCGTAGGCCTCGTAATCGAGCCGCTGAACTTCCTGCCCTTCGTTGTAATTTCTGACCCAGCCTTCAAACGTAACAAAACCGCCGCAGGTTTCGTTCTTCAAACCTTCGACCAGTTCGGGCACAGCAATCGTCGTTTCGGTTAACGCAAACACATTAGCCTCCGGCAACCGGGGGGATGAAGACAACACGGTCGCCATCGTTCAAAACGGCACCCCAGTCACTGAACTCGTCATTGACCGCCACTTTAAAATTCGACGGTTCGGCAAAGCCGTGACGTGCACGCAACTCAGCAAATAAATCAGCCGCGGAAGCGGCGCTGCTTTCGAGTGTTTCCTCGGCGGTGCCCGCCTGTTCGCGGAGAATCGCAAAGTATTCAATTTTCAGAGTTTTCACTGGCATTTAAGACTGCTTCAAAGTTGCATCAGGCCGTTCGGAGGAGGCGCTAGCCTACTGATTTAGGCTGGCTGTGCCAAGCTCGGCGACATGGTACAGTCATAATGCAGCATTTGCCGGCAAGTGCTGCGCAGGATAGGCATCCCATGTGCCGCAAAGGAGATAGTTCATGCCTCTGAGCCCTGATGACCTGGCACAGCTGAACGCGCAGCTGGTCGAAGCCAAACGCACTCTGAACAAGCGGGTTGAGCTCATCCATGACCACGCCCGCGACCCGCTGCACGCTAACTCAACTGAACAGGCTGCCGAGCTTGGCAATGTCGAAGTCGTTTCCGCACTGGAAAGCGAAGCCATTGCCGAACTGGCAGAAATTGATGCATCGCTTCAACGCGTAGAAGCGGGCTCATACGGAGTATGCGTTTCCTGCGGGGAAGATATTGCGCTGGCACGCTTGCAGGCACGGCCCGCCTCGACCGAGTGTGTCGACTGTGCTGAAGAAACCCAGCGGGCCGGATAAGCGCGACTCAAACAGACTATTTTTCAAATAGTGCTGCCACATCCTTAAAGCCCTTAAACTCAAGGGCGTTACCGAACGGGTCGTACAGAAAAAACGTGCCCTGCTCGCCGGGCTCTCCGGCGAACCGCACGCGCGGTTCGATCTCGAAAGTAACTCCCGCAGCACTTAATCGCTCCGCCAGAGCACCCCAGTCCGCCATAGACAGAACGACGCCGAAGTGCGGCACCGGCACAGCATCGCCGTCAACGCTGCTGCGCGGTTCGTTGTCACGCTGCCCACTGACTGACTGCTCACTGGCTGGCTGCTCACTTACATGGCAGACAAGCTGATGACCGTACAGATTGAAATCGACCCAGTGGTCAGCGCTACGCCCTTCGGAGCAACCCAGGAGCCCGCCGTAGAACTCGCGGGCAAGCGCCAGATCGCCAACCGCAATAGCGAGATGGAAAGGCCTGGGATTATCCTGACTGCTCATTCATCCCCCGACTTCGCAAGATTCTCCGGCGGCTCGCCGTGAGGGTCCCACGCCGGCGGCGCATCTTTGAGGAATGCAGCCAATGCCTGCAGCACTTCATCAGCCGCCAGGCTACCTGCCTCCTCATTGGCCCGATAGAGTCCTGCAGCAACTTCGTGTACACCGTCGAATTGCCAATCGGTACCGTCGAGCTCACTGAGGAGCTCAGCTAACGGCTGCAGATCAACCCGCGGTTGCGGCTTGAAGCTACTTACCTGCACCCAGCTCTCGTAGCGAAACTGCATCGATACCTGCTGTCCATGTACCCAGATTACCCGCGAGCAATTGGTCTTGGCGAATATCGCAAACGGATGCACCGGAAGCTCCCAGTGCGTCAGATAGCGGCGTATACGTTGCGGCGGCAAGTCGCCCGGAACGCGCACAACAACGGTATCAAGGTCGGGCCACTCTTCGAGGCGAACCTCACCGGAATCGATATACGCAATGCTGTCCTGCCAGAATTGAAACTCCGGCTGCCAGAACTGCTCGTCTTTATAAGGGTCTGACAGGATGCCGGGCAACGCTTCGAGCATCAGCCGGTACTCGGCTATGATCTTCTGCCGCAGGGGGAGCTCGAAAATGTCGGCAGGCAGCGGTGACACTTCGGGGTCGGTCCAGGCTGCCAGCACAAATGACAGCTTCGCTGCATCCTCGTCGGTACAGCGCCAGAAATCACTCGCGTACGACGTCCGGATTAGCCAGTCTTTGTGCGCCCATGCCTCGGCGGGGTTCGTCAGAGCAAACATCGAAAGCAGCCCGTCTTCGTCGTAGTGACTGTTCGACACGATACCTGAGTCGTTGTGGAACGCGGGGCTTTTAAGGTAGGCAAAAGCTATGTCGGTAGAGGTATCACGCAAGAGTGTTTCAGGCGTGCTGTTCCAAGGCCAATGCGACAGCGTCAGGGTTGTTGCTGCCTGCTGCTTGCCATCGACAACAATATGCGGCGCTGCGCCGATATCGTGGTAGGGCACATAGCGGGCCGGGGCCGGCAGATTAGACATAGGAAAGAGGCGTTACACGCGGCTTATCTGGAGCGGACAAAGAAACCCAGAATGAATGCAAGAACGCCGAGTAACAGCACTGCAAGAATATGGTACTGCGGTAACGCAATGTATTCGGCGCCGGGAGCAATGGCCGCGGGCGAAACCGCACGCCACAGATAGATCAGTGAAACCAGTACAGACGGCAGCAGAGTGGGTGAGACGGCCACAAAACACGCCAGCGGAGTGTTCGCTTTACGCAGCATCAGACCGCTAAACAGGCCAGCTATCAGCACCGCAATACAGTTCATGGCAAAGATGTAGGCGAGGGCATCGGTATCGAAACCGAACACGATAAGCGCTGAAACGGCTGCCGCGACAGGCACCGCAATCATGCCAAGTAGGTTTAACTTACCGTAGGTCATGGTCTGTTCCTCTGTGTCTGTTGCTCTGTAGCTGTTCCTCTGTACCTGGCCGGCAGCTGCTTCCGGCTGGTGTTAGCCAAATAATAACACCCCTGACAACGCGAGTCGGCAGGGGTGTCTTTTAGTCGGCTTGTTATTGTCCGGCAGTCCACAGACGGGACAACCGGCCAATACAGCAGATCAGAACAGCGTGTAGATAAACGGTGCTACAGCAGAGCCCTGCGCAACAACAATCAACACACCAAGAATCAGCATTACAAGAATGATCGGCGCCAGCCAGAACTTCTTGCGCTCTCTCATAAAGTCCCAAAGGTCTTTCAGTAAATCCAACATCAGAAAGGTTTCTCCAAGTTGCGGACGGGGTTGTCTTTCGACTCAACCCGGTAGGATTCCTGCTCCTCGTCCAAAGTACGCGCCATAAAGTCCTTGCCGAACAAACGCATAACCAGCCCTACCGGCGCGAACACCAGATAGAACACAATCCCCATGACCAGCGGTGTCATGATGCCGCTCATCAGCAAGCCGAACCGCATCCACGTATTGTAAATCGGGCCCAGTGAATTCGGTGCAACAATGCCCCAGACTATCAGTAAGCCGCCGAGCCCCCAGGCCCACTGCGGACCGGTACGTGCCGGCTCAAGTGCACCCCAGAAGTCGTAGGTGTGCAACAGCTTGATCTCGCTGAACAGCCACGGGAAAAACAGGCCGAACAACACAATGATAATTGCACCTGTCGTGATTCCGAAATCACGCAGGCCTTTCTTATCGAGTTCAGGTATTTCGTGATGTGCCATTAGTCCAACTCAAACTCAGTCTGCCAATCGTCCTTCTCGAGCCATTCCGGCTGGTCTTTCTTATCGAGCAGGAAGCGATCGACGATCAGATAATCCATTTCGGTACGCATGAAACAGCGGTAAGCATCTTCCGCCGTCGTAACAATCGGTTCGCCGCGTACATTGAATGACGTGTTTACCAGAACACCGCAACCGGTCTTGTTATTAAACTCGGTCAGGATGTTGTAGAAATACGGATTGGTCTCTTTGTGCACCGTCTGAATACGTGCTGAGTAATCCACATGAGTGATTGCCGGCAATTCGGAGCGAGGCACGTTCAGCTTCTCGATGCCGAACAACTGTTCCTGCTCTTTGGTCATCTCGATGCGGTGCTCTTCCTGAAGAGGCGCAACAATCAGCATGTACGGGCTGGGGCGGTCCTGAATGAAGTAGTCGGACACACGCTCTGCCAACACAGCCGGAGCGAACGGCCGGAATGACTCACGATATTTAATCTTGAGGTTCATCACCGACTGCATCTTAGGACTGCGCGGATCACCGATAATAGAACGGCCGCCCAATGCACGCGGGCCGAACTCCATGCGGCCCTGCGCCATGCCGACAACATTCTCATTGGCCAGAACATCAGCGACTTTCGGGAAAAACTCGGCGTCGTCCATTTCTTTATAGACAGCGCCGTATTTATCGAGGTCAGCCTTAATCGCATCACGCTTCAGCGTGGGGCCCAGATACGAGCCGCGCATCAGGTCCGTAGTGTCATCCACCTCGCGCGGGCCGTCTTTGTAGTGATGCCAGATAACAGCCGCTGCGCCCAGCGCACCGCCGGCATCGCCGGCTGCCGGTTGAATGAAGATGTCCTTGAACGGACCTTCACGCAGGATGCGGCCGTTTGCCACGCAGTTCAGGGCAACGCCACCGGCCAGACATAAATAGTCGACACCGGTTTCTTTCTTAAGGGTTTCCGCCAGACGCAACACAACTATTTCGGTTACTTTCTGGATAGATGCAGCGAGATCCATTTCACGCTGTGTAATTTTAGTTTCTGCGGTGCGCGCCGGGCCACCGAACAACTCTGCAAACTTGTCATTGGTCATCGTCAGACCAGTGCAGTAGTTGAAGTAAGACATGTCGAGACGGAAGGTTCCGTCTTCTTTCAGGTCGAGCAGGTTGTCGAGAATCAGGTCGACGTATTTGGGTTCGCCGTAGGGCGCCAGGCCCATTAGCTTGTACTCACCCGAGTTGACTTTGAAGCCCGTGAAATAGGTGAACGCCGAATACAGCAGGCCCAGTGAATGCGGGAAGTCGATCTCCCACAAAGGCTTGATTTTATTGCCTTCGCCAAGCCAGGCAGACGTCGTAGCCCACTCACCGACACCGTCAAGACAGAGTACGGCAGCTTTCTTGTAAGGACTGAAGAAGAATGCCGATGCCGCATGCGACTGATGGTGTTCGGCAAACATCAGCTGCGGCAACTCATTCTGCTTACAGCCACCCAGCGCTGATAACTCGCGTTTCAGCGTGGTTTTTAAATAGAGCTTTTCTTTGAGCCAGATCGGCATCGCTGCAATAAATGAGCGAAACCCTTTCGGCGCATATGAAAGGTAGGTTTCAAGCAAACGCTCGAACTTGACCAGCGGTTTGTCGTAAAACACCACATGATCAACATCGGTAAGCTTAATACCCGCCTCTTCAAGACAGTACTCGATGGCTTCTTGCGGAAAACCGGCGTCATGTTTCTTGCGGGTAAACCTTTCCTGCTGGGCAGCTGCAACGACATCACCATCCTTTATCAATGCCGCAGCACTGTCATGGTAATACGCCGAGATTCCGAGAATATACGTGCTACTCACTGCTATTTCTTTCCTGATCCTGTTCTTGTTATTACCCGCCACCAAGGCGACTACTTCCCCTGCACGGCCTGCTTGACCATCCGTGCCACATCACCGCGAACGGCGGACATAGAGGGAATACTGTTCGTGATTTTAGGTAGTTACAACGAATAGTTCTGTGATTGCGGTCGCGGAACCAACCCTCCCGCGACACCGTTTGCGGTCAGTGAGGATACACACTGACCCCGCGCAGTCAAACAACGTCGCACTTACCCTATTATGTCATGCGCTTTCCGGCGCAAACTCCCACTCCGTAAGATTGTCCGGCATAAAGCCGCCACGGGCATAGATTTCCAGATAGTGCAGCCGACCATCCCGCAGAAACAGGCTGCAGCCCGCGCCATCCATAAGCATCGGGCTGTGGACATGCGGGCACTCCGGGCGCACATCTGCAGCAATCGGCGGCAGATTTTGCGGTGCATCCAGATAGAGGAAGCAGCCGGTTCCCATAAAATCACGCTTCTTGAGCGTCGCCGCAGCGATCTGCTGCGCCAGTTCTGCGCTGCCGCTGTGGTCTGCGATCCAGTTCAAAACTGCCTGCTCGAAGTCATTCATAGTTAGCGAAAACCGTTAGCTGCTAAAAGTTTACTGACTAGATAATCGCGCTGACCGCGTTCATGTATTTCGAGTGCCGGGCAACACGAATAGGCAACCCGTTAAGCACCTGAGTTGCGAGATCACGCTCGGCACGGTCGAACTTACACTCGACTACGACAGTTTCCGGAAGATTAGCTTCCCACTCTACGTTCGGCTTATCGCCCTTGCGCTGATCCCAGACCATCTGATCAAAATCCAGAGTGATCCGGATGCGGCCGCAAGCGCTCAGATAGTAGTACCGCTTGTAGCGGTTAATCATGACAGCCCAGGGGTTCTGCATTAGCCAGTACTGACCCTCTTCATCGATTGCGTCGTGAATCGTGCTGCGGATATCGGCCCAGGTTGTGTTTTCATCGGAACGCAAACCCTTAACCGGATACAACAGTTTCCAGCCGTACTGATTGCGCTTCTGTTTTATTTCGAGCTTGCCAGCGTCCGGTAACAGACTATCGCCGTACCAACGGTAGCGCACCTTGGTGCGATCACTGACGCCGGCCAGATTCTCCGCATACGCGTGATACTCGTATGTATCGAAATAGATGTTGTGAACAATCCGCACCGGGAAAGCTTCAGTGAAGCCGAGCGGGTGCAGCTGCAGCCACTGGTAAACCACGTCGGTATCACGCAGGTTCGTGACAAACTTGATCTCCTGACGGGCTGTTTCAGGTACCTGCATTGTTCTGCTCCACTGGCGCAGGCTTAGGCCTGCGTAGACCCGGCCGCATGACAGTGTCATACAGCTCGTCGACATCGATATCGACTGCCTCAACCGGCTCGCCGTCAATTACTACACGACTACCGGTCTGGACGACCGCAATAGCACGGTTACCGCTCATCTCAAGATTCGCGGCATGCAGCTCGGCAACGCCGAATTCGGGCTTCTTGATATACGACATCAAGGCCGAAATTCTCGAGTTGGTAATCTGCGAATCACTGATATCGAGACGCGAACCGTCTTTCGCCGCTGCCCCGGTGCCGCAAGCGTCAATCTGTAGGTTTGTGGCCTGCATACGACTCGCTTCACCAACCGACACAGCCTTGTCATCAACGTCTTCAAACCGGGTGCCGGTAACACGCAAGTCACTGGTGCTGACATCAATGGCATCACCACCACCTGCGGTTCCGATGCCTTTAAACAGGCCACCCCGTACTTCGCCGGTACAGAAATCGCAGTCGAAGCCGTCCGACAGCGTATCGATAATGCTCAGATTGGTTGTCAGAAAATCGCTGCTGATAATATTCAGCCCGTCTTCGCCTTTGTGGTGCTCAATCGAGACATCAGCGATGTCGACATCGGCACGGTAGAAGTTCGTGCCGCCCATCAGCTTCCAGCCATTCAGCTCAACACCGCGTGTGTCCTGCACCAACACATTGGTCCAGCGTGACCGCTCGGTACCATGGAACACCGCCAACCCTTTCCAGGTCGGCACATTCAGTTGTGCCAGCAACTGGACAGGCGCCTCGGGGCTACCCTCAAAGAACACACTGTCGCGAACGATCAACATCGCATCAGCTGCAAAACGCAATGTTGTTGCCGGACCGATGCTCAGGGTGTAACCCTCCGGCAGTGCCATCGTTTCTCTGACACTCCAGCTGCCACGGGGAATACGCAGTGCATTGCCTTCGAGCGTCAGGAACGGGAATTTGCGCAATAAGGTATCGATGTTGTCTTCAGGAATCGGCGAAACTGCCACGGCCGGATTCTGATCAACAAATGGCACCTTGAACGAAGTACCGTTCTGCATTCCCACTACAAAGAGTTCGTCTTCGGCAGTCTCCGGGTCCAGCTCAAAACGGACATAGTCCGGAATATCCTCAAGGCCTCTCGCCGTCAGACGCAGTGGCAATGTTTCCAGCGTGAAGCTCTTGCCGTCCGAGGTTTCGAAACCGGTTACATCGGCATCAAGCGGAGTAGCCGATGCGATCTCAAAATAGTAGCTGTCACCGCGGCGAATGCGGCTTGCGCGGACCGGCGCGGGGTAACGACCCAGCACTTTCGGCGGTCTGCCGGTGTCGAAGTCGGCGGTCAACAGATCGGAATCCGACAATGTCGCCAGATATGCGGCCCGCTCAGTAACCTCGTGAAGCGGATACTTTTCGAGGTAGTAGTACTCAGAGCGCAGCATGCTCAGCAGCGGCTCTTCGGCCTCTTCGAGCACCGCAATCAATTCGCCGGATTCTGCTCTTTGCAGAAGGTCGTCGAGAACCTCACGGAAGCGTGCATACATCTTCGGGTCTGCAAGCATCTGCTGAACAATAGGCTCTTTAACCAACACAGAAGCCGGACCCGATTCGCGCTGCTTCAAACTCGCATCGTAGGCGATTGGTTCCATCTTCTGGGTAATAGGATTCATGTAGAAGCGCTGGTTGTGCCAACGCGTTGCATGATACGCGCCCATAATCTCGCTGACGGCGAGATAGGCGCCCATCGAATCGACGTCAAAAATATCCGAAGCGGTTACCTGCCCTTCAGCAAAAGCGCGCAACATGCCGGTTGCGGTAGCAGCGTGGGCTGACAAAGTCGGGGATTCGGCAACCTTGCCACCCTGAAAAACATCAGTGTCGGCATTTCGAAAGTCGTCATAGATACCGTTAAACCCTGTGGCGTTCGGGCCAATGCCGTCCCGACTTCTGAACACAAGATCTTCGTCGTAGCGCACAATGACGCCTTCGCGGCGCAGCTGCGACTCCAGCAACTCTTTCGAGAAGTGTTCTTCGAGCGCCATGATGCCGATGTCTTCGCCATTGACGATCAGGTTCACATACAGATAGCGCGGGGTTAGCACGCCATAGTCGCGCAATACACGGAAATAGAGGTTCTCTGACTGGTAACCGCGCACGGAAGGGTTCTGCACAGAGAACCTGCGCATTCCCAGGAAGGTCTCGCCCTTGCGGACATGTACACGGAAGGACCATTTGTCGCCACGAAGGTGGTCAGTGAAATCACCCTTCAGGCGAATCTTCGCCGGCACATCGCCTTCGCGCATTCTAATCTTCGCCGGCACGAACGAATCTTCGGTTTGCACAATCCTGCCACGCACGATGGCATCGTTGCGCTGCTCATAAACCTCGCGCATGTATCTGAATTTAACGTCAAGGACGAGCTCGGGAATGTCGTCGTCGCTGAGCAACGAGCCGGCATAGTTGCCAACAGCGTTAATGCTGCCGCTAACGAGACCGCTGTCGGGATCAAAGGCTCGGTGCCCCTTCTCCCACGGCCACAGGATCGTCGGGCCCCATTCGGCCTTCAGATAATTCTTATTCAGAAGCAGCGGGTTGTTGTAGGCCTCGACGATATACGCCAACACCAGCAAAGCCGGTAGCGCGAGGGCCACAAGCAGTGGCCCCCTGAGATTACGCTTTGGCTTGCCGGCGTTACCGCTGTCGATCTGCATCAGACGCTGGGCAGGTGATTCTGGTCCAGGAATGTGACGTTGATGTCGGGGAACGCTCCACGCAACGCATCAACGAGATCATTCAGCGACTGGTCATCGCGAAGATCGAGGATGTAGGTTGCAGCGAGTTTGTTGTCACGAACGTCATAGCGGCGCAGATCACCGGTTGCGACATGCGCAACAATAACCTGACTGATCGCATCAAGCTGCCCCTGTTCCGCTGCTTTTTCACCAGACCATTCGAGCGTAAGAAACAGTTGTTTGCCGTCATCTCCCTGACGCACCCACTTCAGGCCTGCCATTGCGGCAAGAATAAAGATGGCAGCCAGCATCGTCGGAACAGTTTGCGCTGCGCCGAGACCGAGGCCGATAGCAATCGAGATAAACAAGTAAGCCAACTCTTCAGGCTCTTTAATTGGTGTCCTGAAACGAACAATAGACAGTGCGCCTACCAAACCGAGCGAAAGAGCCAGTGATGACTTCACGACCATGATGATTAACACAGTTGTTAACGTGACAAACGGGAACACCTGAGCGAACTCATCCCGGTTTGAAAGCGTCGATCCGAAGCGCTTGAAATGCCAGCGAACAATAAGCGACAAAATTACGCCGACAATAAGGTTAAGGAGTAGTTCTGGAACAGACAGCGGAGCGTCTGAACCGAAAGTTGCGATTTCTTCAAGCATGCTTAGATCCTGCTAACCGGGACTCACAAATAAAACCGCCGGAGAAAAACCTGCGGCGGAGGCGGACAATTTAAAGGAAAACCTGCGGTAAATTAACAAACTTGTTACTTAATTTTAATAAAAGCCTGTATTTTTTGCGTTTACGCTGCTTCCGCTGCCTCCGCGAAGTAACATAAGCGGTGCTGCAGAGCATGCTTGGGCCTTTTGGCGCTGCTCTCGACTGGCAGCCCGATTTGCGGGAGCATTGCCCGCTGCGCCACAGAAATTGAGGATACGCCATGACCCCCGACAGACCCCTGATCCGGCTGTACGCCCTGCTTCTGGCCAGTTTGGCCATCCTGCCGGCCTGCGCCGAACAGGATCCGCCACGGCGACTGCCGACCGATACCAACATTCTTTTCGGCTATCCGGCAGCCACAGAAGACGGGCTGATCAACATGGTGGTCGAGATTCCTGCGGGCACGCAGCAAAAGTGGGAGGCCCTGAAAGACGGCTCCGGCCTTAAGTGGGACACCAAGAACGGCGCGTACCGCGTAATCAATTATCTGCCGTATCCGGGCAATTACGGCATGGTCCCGCGCACATTACTGCCGGAATCCCGCGGCGGGGACGGAGATCCGCTGGACGTAATTCTGCTTGGTGCTGCCGTACCAAGAGGTAGCGTCATTGCAGTTCGGCCCGTCGGCGTATTGAAACTGCTCGACGACGGCGAACAAGACGACAAGATACTCGCCGTGCCTGCCACCGGGTCTTTAAGCGATGTAACAACACTGGAACAACTCAATGAACGCTACCAGGGTGTTACAGAAATCGTAGAGCTGTGGTTCACCAACTATAAAGGCCCGGGTGAGATGGAATCTTTAGGTTACGGTGATCACAGCGAAGCGCTGCGCATGGTGCGGACCGCCGCCAGCGAGTTTGAGAAACAGCTCAACTAATATGACCTCGGGCCGCAAAGCGCAGGACAGCTACAAGAAGCGCCCTGTGCGCAGCTTTGTGTTGCGTACCGGACGAATCACCGAAGGGCAGCGGCGGGCCTTTGAAGAGCAATGGCCGGTATACGGCATCGACTTCTCGCCAACCCCGCTTAACTTTGCAGAAGTATTCGGCAATAACTCAGCGGTGACGCTCGAAATCGGTTTCGGCAACGGCACGACTCTCGCCGCAACTGCTGCAAAATTTCCCGAACGCAATTTCATCGGCATTGAAGTGCATGAACCGGGTGTAGGCCGCTGCATGCTGGAAGCCGATACATTGAATGCGCGCAACCTGCGCATCATCTGCCACGATGCGATTGAAGTGCTGCGCGATCAGATTCCGAACAACTCGCTGGCTGTCATCAACCTGTTTTTTCCGGACCCCTGGCACAAGAAAAAACACAACAAACGGCGCATCGTGCAACCGGAATTTATTTCAATGCTTAGCAGCAAGCTGCAAAGCAACGGCATCTTTCACGTGGCTACCGACTGGACGCCCTATGCCGAACACATCACTGATGTGATGCAACAACAGAGTGCGCTCAAGACGTTAGATGACGAACTTCCATGGCGACCTGATACGCATTTCGAGAACCGCGGATTGAAACTCGGACACCCGGTTTGGGAACAGGTTTATCGTAAATCCTGAAGCCTTGTACCCGCGCGCCGAATAGGCGTATAACAAAGCTAAGCCTAAAAAATATCTTCATCAAAGATAATTCTTATAAGAGGGCTCTAGCAATGGGATAGCCATTCCTGAAATTGGTCGCTGGTATCGCCGCGCAGACAGCTCAATGTTTGAAGTTGTCGCTACAGATCGCGACGACGCCACTATTGAGATCCAACACTTTGACGGCACCATCGAAGAGTTGGATTACTACGGCTGGGTGGAGTTGCGGGCGGTCAAAGCCATGCCGCCTGAAGACTGGTCCGGTTCGTTCGACATTGTCAGTGAAGACCTGCTTGAATACGAACACGCCATTACGCTGACACTCGATGATTCGCTGAACCTGGTTGAGCAAGTTGAAGAGCCTGCTGAAGACGGCCTCAGCATCATGACAATAGAAACGTCGTTAACCGAATCGGTGAACTGACCAGAGCCGCCCGGGCTTCCTGACCTAAAGCAGAGTATCGATATCGCGCATGCTGGCCGGCGCGCGCACCAACACGCGACCGCCCTCTTCGCGGCACATCAGACTCGTCAGCGTCTTATTCAGGCACGGTCCGGCCACGCACAAGCCGGTATCCGGTTCAAACAACGCGCCATGCGACATGCAGCGCAGGTAATCGCCATCGGGTGTGTAGAAGTCATCCAGATCAAGGTTCAATGCATGGCCTGCATGCGGACAGCGATTCAGCCAGGCGAAGAGCCTGTCGTTACTGCGCAATACAAAACCCTTGATAGGCCAGACTTCGTCACCGACCGCAAACTCGCGGGCAACGCCGTCTGCCAGCTCGGCAGCCGCAATTACATCCCACTCCGGAAGCGTTTCGCTCATTGGCTGTCGCGCCGCGTCACCCAGATGGACAACAGAATCGCCGGCACTCCCATCAGGCCCGCATAGATAAAGAAGAACACCCAGTCGGTCGCCTCAACGATCTGGCCCGAAAACCCGCTGATCAATTTGCCGCCCAGATTCATCAGCGACGAGAACAATGCGTACTGAGTTGCCGTATAAGCTGTATTGGTCAGACCGGACAGATAAGCGATAAACACCGTACCGGTAAAACCGGCAGCAAAATTATCGGCGCTGATCGTCACCATCAAGAAACGGATGTCAGGCTCGCCGAGCAATGCCAAGCCCGCAAAACACAGGTTAGTCAGCGCCAACATTACGGCGCCCCAGACCAAAGGCCGGTTGACACCGAAATGCGCGACCGCGATACCGCCGAGTGCCGCCCCTGCCATCGTTACAAAGAACCCGAAAACTTTAGTAATCGTCGCAATCTCTGCCAACGAAAAGCCGATGTCGATATAAAACGGATTGGCCATCACGCCCAGCACCAGATCACTGAAGCGATACATGCTGATGAACAACAACAGCACCAATGCCCACCAGCCGTTGCGTACAAAGAAATCTTTGAACGGGCCGATCACAGAGTCGGTAAGCCAGCCTGCCAATGTCTTGGCCTGCAATCGCTGGTAACTGTCGGGTTCGGCAATCACCAACGTGGTACCGATGCCGACCAACATTAGCGAAGCCATCACCTGATACGCCGCCGACCAATCCGACAGCGCGGCAACATAGAGCGCCCCGGCAACGGCAACCAGCAGCGCTATGCGGTAACCGAGTTGGTACGCTGCTGCCATCGCCCCCTGAACCTCGCGGGCGACTGCCTCAATGCGGTAGGCATCAATGACAATATCCTGTGTGGCAGAGGCAAATGCCACTGCCAGCGACAACCAGGCGATCGCCAGCAAGCCGCTTGAAGGGTCACAACCGGACAGCAGCCACAGCGGCACCGCGACACCAATCTGGGACAACAACATCCAACTGCGTCGCCGCCCGAGAAGTTTGGTAAGGAAGGGTAAAGAGAGTTGATCGACGAGCGGTGCCCACAGGAACTTCAGCGAATACAGCAGCCCGACCCAGGCAAACATGCCGATTTCTGCCATGCCGACATCAGCCGTTGCCAGCCACGCTGTGAGCGTGCCGGCGACCAGGGAAAACGGTAGTCCTGCGGAGAAGCCGAGAAACAGCATCGCCAGTACCCGCGGGTTGCGGTAGACAGCAACGGCTGCCAACCAGCTATTCGCAGGCGTTGCGGCAGGCTCAGTCAATGTCGAAGTCCATAATCAAAGGCGCATGATCCGAGAAGCGCTGATTCTTGTATATCTTCGCTTTTGTCGCTTTGCCCTTCAATTGCGATGAAACCACCTGATAATCAATGCGCCAGCCAACGTTGTTGTCCCAGGCCCTGCCACGGTTTGACCACCACGTGTACTGATCCGGTCGCGGTTCAACCTCGCGAAACGAATCGACAAAGCCCTCTTCATCAAACACGGTGTCGAGCCAGGCACGCTCCTCCGGCAAAAAGCCCGAGTTCTTTTTGTTGCCGCGCCAGTTCTTCAGGTCAATTTCCTTGTGCGCAATATTCCAGTCGCCGCAAATCACATAGCGGCGTCCGGATTTCTTAATCTCCTGCAAATGCGCAAGAAACTCATCCATCCAGCGAAACTTCGCCTGCTGGCGATCTTCGCTCGAAGAACCGGACGGCATATAGACGGAAACGACACTCAGATCACCGAAGCGAGCCTCTATATAACGCCCTTCGGCATCAAATTCTGCAGACCCGAGACCGCGTATCACCTCATCGGGTTCTTCCCGACAGTACAACGCCACACCGCTGTAGCCCTTCTTTTCGGCATCCTCGTAATAGCAAAAATGCTTGCGGGGATGAAATTCGGGTGCCTCCAACTGATGGACCTGTGCCTTCGTTTCCTGAATACAGACCACGTCGGCCTTTTGCCTCGGCAGCCATTTAAAAAAGCCTTTGCGCGCAGCGGCGCGAATGCCATTGGCATTGAGTGAAAGAATTCGCATACTTCCCCGTAGAATTTAAGCGGGCTAAACAATCAAACCACTGCTACTGTACCAGAACAGGTGCGGGCCTTCGGGGGTTGCCACGCCTTACAACAAAGTCATCTGGCAGGATCAAGACCATGAGCAATTACAAAGCCGACTTCATTGAACTTGCGATGCGCATCGGCGTATTGAAACTCGGTGAGTTTGAATTAAAGTCCGGCAGGATCAGTCCTTACTTTTTTAACTCCGGGCTATTCAATACGGGTGCTGCGGCAGCAGACCTCGGACGGGCCTATGCGAAAGCTGCGATCGAATCGGGCATTGAGTACGACATGCTGTTCGGCCCGGCGTACAAAGGCATTCCATTAGTCACACTGGCGGCAGCGTCGCTGGCAGACGAGCACAAGACCGATTTGCCGTTTGCCTTTAACCGCAAAGAAGCGAAAGACCATGGCGAAGGTGGCACGATTGTCGGCGCACCAATTAGCGGCCGGGTTTTAATTGTCGACGATGTCATTACCGCCGGCACCGCAATCCGGGAGTCGGTAGAGATTCTCGATGCCCACGGCGGCAAACCGGCCGGCATTTTAATTGCGCTCGACCGTCAGGAACGAGGCACCGGAGAACTGTCGGCCGTGCAGGAAGTAGAACAAAGTCTTGGGGTTCCGGTATGCAGCATTATCAAGCTGGCAGACATAATAGGGTGGCTGGATACCCGTGACGATAGCGCGCAAATGCTCAGCGCTATGCACGAATACCGCAGCAAATATGGCATCTGACACCCGCAGCCCCATTTGAGCTGATGCTGGCAGGGTGCGAACCAGTTCACTAAACAGGCTTGTCGGGCGTGGAATAATCCGGTGTAGACTCTGCACAAGGGCATATGCGGACTGATGGAACAACACATGTACAGGCGATTCTTTAAGCCTCTGCCGGCACTGATGGTGCTGGCGGCCTGCGTGTGCACGTCCGCCCATGCCGAGAAGGTCTACAAATGGGTGGATGAAGACGGTGTAACGCACTACGGTGACCGCGTACCCGCACAGTACTCTGATCAGGGTCACAGCATTCTCAACAAACATGGCGTGCAGGTTGGTGAAGTCGAAGGCGCGCTCACCGACGAAGAACTCGCAGCCAAGAAACTCGCCGACGCCGAAGCAGCTCGCCTTGCGAAAGAACGGGAAGCAGCGAAGCTTCGCGACCGCGTATTGTTAACCACCTATCTTTCGGTTGAAGAAATCGAAGCGCTGCGTGACCGCCGCATCGAACTGGTACAGGCACAGATTCACGTGACAGAGATTTATCTCGATAACTTGCGCAGAAAACTAGGCAAGCTTGAGAAAGAGTCGCAGAAATACAGCCCGTACAACACCAATCCGAAGGCTAAACCGATCGATGAGAAACTGGCCCGCGAATTAGCGGACACTATCGATTCGATCATGCTGTATGAAGAAACACTGAAAGGCTCGCAAGCCGAACAGACGCGGCTTCAGAACAAGTTTTCTTCCGATATCAGCCGCTTCAAAGAGCTGAAAGTAGAAACCTCCAACCGCAACTAGAAAACGCTCAACCGTGTCCGGTATGGCCGAAGCCGCCAGCTCCGCGTTCGCTCTCTGCAAACTCCTCGACCACGGTAAATTCCGGCTGTACTACCGGCACGATGACCAGTTGCGCCATGCGCAAGCCCGGCTCCAGAACGAAGGGCTCACTGCCGCGATTCCAGCACGACACAAACAACTGACCCTGATAGTCGGAGTCGATCAGACCGACCAGGTTGCCTAGCACCAGACCATGTTTATGGCCCAGCCCGCTGCGCGGCAGGATGACTGCCGCCAGACCCGGGTCTTCGATATAGATCGCCATACCGGTCGGGATCAGTTCTGTCTGGCCCGGCTGAATCTCGATAGCCTCATCAATGCAGGCACGCAGATCAACTCCTGCCGAACCCGCTGTCGCCGGTTCCGGCAACGGAATACTGTCGCCGATGCGCGGGTCAAGAATCTTAAGCTGAATTTTCTGCACTGACATGAACTGTCCTTTTCTTGCGGTAATTTTGTCGCCGGGTTTAGTCGGGGCTGCTTAGGCGGTTACGTGACGTCCGGCTGAACGGTAGCGATGAGCAATGACGGCTATCAACCGGCGTGACAACTCCGACTTCGACATGTTCGGCAAAGGTTCCTGACCGTCCGGCCAGAACACAGTGGCGGCGTTGTCATCCCGGTCGAAGCCAAGATCCAGGCCCACGAGGTTCGCCACAATCATATCGAGTCGTTTGCGCTCAAGCTTCGATCTGGCGTGTTCTTCAAGCTTCTGCGTTTCGGCGGCGAACCCGACTGTAAAAGGCGGCTCCGGCAAGGCAGCCACATCGGCAAGTACGTCCGGCGATTTGACCATCTCCAGTACAAACCTGTCGGCGTTCTTTTTGATCTTTTGCTCCGGCACACTTTCGGGGCGGTAATCCGAGATCGCAGCAGCGCCGATATAAATATCCTGATCATCAATGCGCGACAGTACGGCTTCGTGCATCTCCAGAGCTGTCTCAACATTGAAGCGCGCTATGCCGGGTGGAGTGGGCAATGAAACCGGTCCGGCAATCAGAGTTACGTCGGCGCCGGCATCGGCAGCGGCCCGGGCCACGGCAAAACCCATCTTGCCGGAGCTGCGATTACTGACGAAGCGGACCGGGTCGATCAGCTCACGCGTCGGCCCTGCAGTAATCATAACTTTCAAGCCACGCAGCGCACCGGCGGTATCTGCCTGTACCAGCTGCGCGACAATTTCGGCCGGCTCGGTCATACGACCCGGGCCATTGTCACCGCAAGCCTGATCACCTATTTCCGGACCGATGAAACGCACATTGCGGTTACCAAGCTGGTTGATGTTCGCCTGCGTGGTGTCATTACGGTACATCTGCTGATTCATCGACGGCACGATGACCAGCGGCGCATCCGTTGCCAGACACAGGGTTGTCAGCAGGCTGTCTGCCGTGCCACCGGCAAGTTGTGCAATGACGTTAGCGGTTGCCGGCGCAATCAGAATCATGTCAGCCCACTTGGCCAGCTCGATATGGCCCATCGCGGCTTCGGCTTCCTTGTCCCACAAGTCGCCACGAACCGCTTCGCCGGATACCGCCTGAAACACGGTTGGCGAGACCAGCTTCTCTGCGCTGGCGGTTAATACGACACGCACGATAGCGCCGCGCTCTTTCAGCCGCCGGACGAGGTCAGGAGACTTATACGCAGCGATGCTGCCGCTCACACCGAGCAATATCTTTTTGTCTTGCAAACTTGTCATCAAAAGGAACCGGACGGGCATTATGCGAATGTTCTGATTCGCCCGAATTTCGCGACTGTATACCGGTTGGCGTTCAGGGGCAAAATCGGCTCATGAAACACACACCCCAACACAACGGCAAAGGCACCCCCGCAGCTGCGCTGAGCCCCGCAGGGCTCCTCAACCCGGGCCCCGAGCATCTGCCCGATTCCGAGCTGCTGGCACGGCTACTGTCGCCCGGTGGCGGCTCCGCACAGGCGAAACAGGCAGCCTGGCTGCTCATTGAGCGCTTCGGGTCGATTCGCTGCGTTGTCAACGCCAGTCCCGGTGAACTGATGGCCATTGAGGGTATCGGCAGGCACCGGGCCGCGATGCTCGTTAGTCTGCAGGAGGTAGCCCGTCGTTTTCTGCAGCACACGCTCACCCCCGGCAATGCTATCCAGTCGCCCGCCGACAGCCGCGAGTACCTTACAGCCCGGCTGCGGGACCGGCCGCAGGAGGTGTTCTGCGCCATTTTTCTCGACAACCGGCATCGCGTGTTGTCATTTGAAGAACTGTTCTTCGGCACTATCGACGCCACCACGGTGTACCCGCGGGAGGTGCTGCGGCGGGCGTTGCGGCGCAACGCTGCGGCGGTCATCCTTGCGCACAACCATCCATCAGGAGTGGCGGAGCCCAGCACTGCCGACCAGAGCATTACCCGCCGGATTCGTGATGCTCTGGAGCTCATCGACGTGCGCCTGCTCGACCATTTCATCATTGGCGACGGCAGTTGCGTCTCGCTGGCCGCGCGCGGGATGTTCTGAAGCCGGCTCCTCCCCCGCCGCCACACCCTTCCGGGGGCTGCAAACTCGGGATATTTCTTGCGTCCGGAGGGGCTTACTGGTATAAAAGCCGGCTCTCGTCGAGTCTCTCGACACTAAGTTACTGAATTTTCAGAGGTTCACCATGTCACGGGTATGCCAGGTCACCGGAAAACGTCCGATGTCCGGAAATAATGTCTCCCACGCGCACAACAAGACGCGTCGCCGCTTTTTGCCGAACGTCCATTCGCGTCGTTTCTGGGTGGACAGCGAAAATCGCTATGTCCGTCTGCGCGTGTCCAGCAAAGGTCTGCGCATCATCGACAAGCACGGCATCGACAAGGTCCTTGCCGACCTGCGTTCTGCCGGTAAGAAGGTTTAAGGAGCCGGATCATGAGAGATAAAATCAAACTGGTTTCTTCAGCCGGCACTGGCCATTACTACACGACGACCAAGAACAAGCGTCTGCATCCTGAAAAGATGGAGACCAAGAAGTTCGACCCTGTCGTTCGCAAGCACGTGATGTACAAAGAAGCCAAGATTAAGTAGCAGCACTGCTTATTAAGAACAAACAAAAAAACCGGCTTTCAGCCGGTTTTTTTATTGCCTGCGAAAAAGCGGCAAGAAAAAGCCCGCACCTGTGTATTCAAGGACGGGCTATTTTGTACTCGGGGTGAGCGTGCAGCGGGCAGCTATGCTTTCACCGGCTGCATCACGTAGCCGCGCAAGGTCTCCGAAAAATCCTGCAAAACCTCAACACCACTGGCTTCAGCGGCGTTACACCACCCCTTGAGTTGTGCAAGCAGCTGGTCATTCGTGACGTTGGCCTGCCCCCAAAGATCCATTAACTTCTCACGGTACTCATGCGCCACCTTTAACGCTTCGTAATCTTCCAATAGCGAAGTCAGATTATTCAGGCTCGCTGAATCCAACATTGCCGGCCGGCTTACCAGTAATTTGCGGGCGCGGCCCGACAGCTCGCTGCCAGCAGCCTGTAACCGTTCGGTTTTCAACACCGGCAACGTCACCTGCCTGGTGTAGGCGCGCAGAACGTTCATCCGGTTCAGCAGCACCGCCTGCAGCGTTTCCATATCAACGCCGCGTGGCGTTGGTGCCAGATTCGGCTTCGGTGCCTTACGGCGGACTTTGCACAAGCCCAGAGTCCTTAATACCGTGATGTACAGCCAACCGATATCGAACTCCCACCATTGCACCGAGAACTTCGCCGAGGTCGGGAACGCATGATGATTGTTGTGCAACTCTTCGCCGGCAATAAACATCGCCACGGGTGTCAGGTTCGTCGAGGCATCGTCCGACTCAAAATTGCGGTAGCCCTTGGCATGCCCCAACCCATTGATCACACCCGCCGCCAACACCGGAATCGTCAGCATCTGAACGGCATACATGATGATGCCCGGGATACCGAACAATACAAGATAGAGCACCAGCAAAGCACCGATACCCCAGTTCTCATAGCGTATAAACAGGTGTTCCATTGCATCATCGGGACAGCCTCGGCTGTACTTCGACACCGTTTCTTCGAGAGCTGCTTCGACCTGATAAAGCTCGGCACCTTCGAGCAGCACCTTTTTCAAACCGAACACTACAGGGCTGTGCGGATCGCCTTCCCGCTCACACATAGCATGATGCTTGCGGTGCACCGCAACCCACTCACGGGTGGCCATAGCGGTGGTCATCCACAACACAATACGAAAGAAGTAGCGCAGCCATGCGTGCAATACGATCGACTGATGCGCCTGATCGCGATGCAAATAGAGCGTCACCGCTGCCAGTGAAACCTGCATAAGGACCACCGTTACAACAACGTATCCCCATATACTCAGCGGCAGCAAACCGTACATATGGTCAGCAATAAAATTAATCATCAAAAACACACCTTTCGGAGCGGGCTACTGCCCTGATTACCATCGGCCCGACTAGCCCCGGACTGCCCGGAAGTTGTAGCCAGAAACCATTACCAGAAGTGGGGCTATTCTACCGAAATCCGCGGCTGCTATAGTTGTTCCGAGTCACGCAAACCTTAGTCCGGTCAGGTAAATATTGGCCGCAAACGCTAAAAACCACTGAAAATGCCCGAATTACCCGAAGTTGAAACCACGCTGCGCGGCGTTAGTCCGGCCCTGCTGCAGCACAAAATAGTCCGTATCGATATCCGCGAGCGGCGTCTGCGCTGGCCTGTCGATGACGGTATCGCCAAGCTGGCGGGCCAGACAGTTCGACAACTGCAGCGTCGCGGCAAGTACATCCTGATCGGTACCGATGCAGGCACCGCATTGCTGCATCTGGGCATGTCCGGCAACCTGCGAATTGTCCCTCCGGACACCCCGCTCATCAAACATGATCATTTCGATATTGTTCTGGCTGATGCCATTGTGCGATTCAATGACCCGCGGCGCTTCGGCTCACTGCTATGGACCGATGGCGATCCACTCAACCACCAACTGCTGCAAGAACTCGGGCCCGAGCCGCTCGGCGATGATTTTGATACTGCCTACCTGTTCGCGCTAAGCCGTGGACGCAGTGTTGCTATCAAACAGTTCATCATGAACAGCAAAGTTGTCGTCGGGGTCGGCAATATCTATGCGAGCGAAAGCCTGTTCCGTGCCGGCATTAACCCTAAAAAGGCGGCCGGCAAAATCAGCAGGCAGCGTTACGAAAAACTGGTTGCAGTAATTAAGGATGTACTCAGGGAAGCCATCGAACAAGGCGGCACCACGCTGCGGGATTTTCATGGCACCGATGGCAAACCCGGTTACTTCAGGATCAAACTTAAAGCCTATGACCGGGCGGGAGAACCTTGCGAGAACTGCGATACCCCGATAAAACACATCGTGCAGGGACAGCGGGCCACCTACTACTGCCCGCGCTGCCAAAGGGTCTGAAAGAGAGCCTGAAAGAGAGCCTGAAAGAGGCCCTGACGGGCCTGCCGGCTAGCTAGTAGACCCGGCCTTCGTCTTTGCCACGGGGGTCTGTCGCTGCTTCGACAGTGCCTGTGGCATAACGCCACACAACAACGTTCATATTGCCGAACGGGCGGCCTGATTCGCTGAGCTTGTGACCTTTGGCTTCAAGCTGAGCTATTTCTTCAGTACTGAATGCACCCGGCTCATACGCCACAGAATCAGGAATGTACTGCTGATGGAAGCGCTTGCCGCTAACCATCTCATCGGCGCTGCCACCGTTCATCCAGACCTGTGCACCCAACATGACCTGCGTAATGATCCGGCTGCCACCGGGGGTGCCGAGAATCGCAACGCCCCGTTCCGATTCAAGAAATGTCGGTGACATGCTCGACAGCATCCGCTTGCCGGGCTCAATCTCATTCGCGCTGCCATGAATCAGACCAAAGCTGTTCGGCTCCCCCGGCTTCGAGGAAAAATCATCCATTTCATTATTCAGAATCACGCCCGTACCGTGCGGAATAAAGCCCGCGCCGTACCAGGTGTTGATCGACTGGGTAACAGCAACACGGTTGCCTTCGCCATCAAGAACTGACAAATGCGTCGTGTCATTGCCTTCGTTCGGCACAGCATACACAGGAGGCAACTCGGAACTCGGTGTTGCAGCTTCAGGGTCAATAGTGCCGCGCAGCGCCGCAGCATAGTCGGCACTGAGCAATCGCTCCAACGGCATATCGATGAAGTCCGGATCTCCCAGATACTCGGCACGGTCGCGGTAGGCACGACGCATGGCCTCAATCTCAAGGTGGCGCTGTTGTGCGCCTGACATTGCAGACAAGTCGTAGCCCGCCAATACATTAAATATCTGAGCCAATACCACCCCGCCGGATGACGGCGGCGGTGCCGAAACAAAGCGCACGCCATTGAAGGTAAAACTGATTGGCTCACGCTCAATCACTGCGTAATTTTCCAGATCGTCAGCTGTCCAGATGCCGCCGCCACGAGTGACACCGGCCAGCAATTTGTCGGCAACCTGGCCCCTGTAGAATCCCTCCGCACCGTTCTCGGCGAGTGCCCGAAGGGTTGCAGCAAGATCCGGCTGCCGGATGACATCACCGGGCTCGGGGATACCGCCTTCAGGCAAAAACACAGCGGTAAAACCGGGTGAGTTTTTATAGGCGGACTTGCGGAATTTCAGGCCCAGCAACATTCGGGGCGTCGCGATGAAACCTTCTTCGGCCAGCCTGATAGCCGGCTGCAACGTTACCGCCAGCGGCAAGCGGCCATAGCGTTCGGCTACATGCGCGAGCCCTGCAGGGTGACCTGGTATACCGGCGGCTAGCGGGCCGTCATACGATGCACGCTTGCGCGGTTTGCCGGCTTCATCAAGATACATATCGCGGGTTGCCGCAGCGGGTGCGGTTTCGCGGGCATCAACAAACACCTGTGAGCCGCTGCTATTGTCGTGCAGCAGCCAGAACGACCCGCCGCCAAGACCCGAAGCGGCCGGCTCAACTACCGACAATGCCGCACTGACGGCAACCGCTGCATCGAAGGCGTTACCGCCTGCCGCAAGAATCTCCTCACCGGCTGCCGTAGCGGCGGGATGAGCACTGGCAATGGCGGCGGCCTCCGGACGTGGTGCTTTGCCGCAGGCGACCAGTAAGGCGCATACAACTATAACTCCGGCTGCGCGAGGCAGACGCAGGAGTGTCATGTACGGAATTTCCCGCTAAGTGCAGCAGCAACATCGGAATGCACGAAGGCACTGACGTCGCCGCGGTTAGCTGCTATATCGCGGATCAGGGTCGAAGACACAAAGGTGTTGGACTCGCCCGGAGTCATGTAAAGCGTTTCGATTTCCGGCGCCAGCTTCTGGTTCATCCCCGCAAGCTGCCGCTCGTATTCAAAGTCCGTCACCGAACGCAAACCGCGCACAATGCCCTGCAAGTTCTGTTTCTTCGCAAATTCAACTGTCAGCCCGTCGTACGGCATAACTTCAACATTGTCGTACGCCGCCAGCACCACTCCCGCCAACTGCAGTCGCTCGGCCAGTGTAAACAGCGGTTGCTTGGCCGTGCTTTCCGCGACACCGACAACCACTCTGTCGAACAGGCCGCTGACCCGGCGCACAATTTCCTCATGTCCGTTGGTGACCGGGTCGAAAGTACCCGGGTACAAAACGCCTCTGCTTACACCTGTTGTCACTTCGGTGCTCCTTGTCGTCTGACCGCCAGACCGTAGCTGACGCGCCCCGCCTGTTTCTCGCGAACCAGTTCCCAGTTAACCGGCAACTCAGGCAGACCGTTCTCTGCACTCTGCTCTATATAAATGCGGGCATCAGGAGCCAACCAGCCCCTGCGTTCCAGCAGTGTACACAAAATCGCCGCATCGCTATCGGCAAACGGCGGGTCCAGCAACACCACATCGAACGGTTCGGCCGGTCCCTGCAGGAAAGTTCGCGCATCTTTATTCAGAACTTTGGCGCTGGTCGCATTCAATGAAGTTGCAACCTGGCGCAGATGTTTGGCGTTGGTCACTGACTGTTCAACCAAAAAGGCGCGTGCCGCACCGCGCGACAGCGCTTCAAACGCCAGCGCTCCGCTGCCTGCAAAAAGGTCCAACACTGCTGCCCCGCGAATCTGCGGGTCGAGCCAGTTAAACAATGTTTCGCGGATTCTATCGGCTGTAGGCCGGATATCCGGCGATGCCAGCGGCAGACGCCGGCCGCGCCATTCACCTCCGATTACCCTCACTGTGCCTGCAGATCGCTTTGCCATAAGCCAAGTGTTCAAAAACCTCTGTGCAGATACAAGCACTATCGTTACCATTTGCGCCATGAGCAGTAAGGACACAGAAACCGCCACCGTGAAGAAAGAAGGATTTTTCAGCCGGCTGAAGAAAAAACTGTCGGGCGGCAGCTCCACAGGAAAGGGCTTAAGCCTCGGTCTGGGCAGCTGGCTGAGCGGGCGCAAGCTCGACGACGAGCTGATAGAGGAGCTCGAAGATCAACTGCTACTGGCCGATGTGGGGGTGGAAACCACCGACCGGATAGTTACCGAACTGCAGACGAGATACTCCTCCGGTGATGACGTCCGCGCCACCTTGCGCGCAGTACTCGCAGATTTGCTGACACCCCGGGCAACCCCGCTGGTTGTGCCCGAAGGCGGCAAGACGTTTGTCATTTTGATGGTTGGCGTAAACGGCTCCGGCAAAACTACGACTATCGGCAAGCTGGCGCGCTACTTTAAAGAACAGGGATACAGCGTCATGCTGGCGGCAGGAGACACGTTCAGGGCCGCCGCTGTTGAGCAGTTGCAGGCCTGGGGAGAGCGCAACGATGTCCCCGTAGTCGCACAGGCATCCGGTGCAGACCCTGCAGCTGTAATCTTTGATGCGATTCAGGCGGCGCAGTCGCGCAACATCGATATCCTGCTCGCAGACACAGCAGGTCGTTTGCAAAATCAGGAAGGCCTGATGCGCGAATTGGAGAAAATTGTGCGGGTAGCAGGCAAGGTTGACCCTGAAGCGCCGCATGAAAAAATGCTCGTACTCGACTCCAGCCTCGGACAAAATGCCCTGTCACAGGCCCTGACGTTTCATGACGCAATCGGCCTTACGGGGATCACGATGACCAAACTCGATGGCGGCGCCAAAGGCGGTACGCTGGTTGCGCTCGCCAACCGCATCGATGTGCCATTCCGGTTTCTCGGCATGGGAGAACAGGCCGATAACCTCGCGCTGTTTGATGTAGACGAATTCGTTGATACTCTTCTGGAAACTCCGACAGAAGATCAGCACGAGGGAACGGCTTGATAAGCTTCGATCACGTTACCAAGCGTTACGACGGCGGCAGGGATGCCCTACGCAACGTGTCGCTTGAAATACCTCAGGGTGAGCTCGTCTTTCTGACCGGCCCTTCAGGCGCAGGCAAAAGTACTTTCCTTAAAATGCTCGCCTGCATCGAACGCCCCACCCGCGGCCAGGTTTTTGTTAACGGCGCCAACATTGGTCGCTTGCCCGATCGTCAAATACATCGCTACCGTCGCCAGATAGGCCTCGTCTTTCAGGACAACAAGCTGCTGCAGGATCGCAGTGTGTTTGACAACGTCGCCCTGCCGCTGGTCATAGCCGGCCTGACAGAGCGGGAAACCGGCAAACGCGTGCGGGCTGCTCTTGATCAGGTCGGGCTACTCAAGAAAGATAAAACCGTGCCACGCAAGCTGTCTCTCGGCGAACAACAGAGAGTCGGCATTGCCCGTGCGGTCGTCAGCAGGCCCGGCCTGCTGATTGCCGATGAGCCCACCGGTAACCTCGACCCGGAGCTGTCACTCGACATCATGAGTCTGTTCCGCCGCTTCAATGACATCGGTGTAACGATGGTGATTGCCACCCATGACCTGAACCTGCTGGACCAACTTGGCGGCAAGCGACTCATTCTCGCTGATGGCGAAGTGCGCGGTGGCGACTTCGACCCGACCGAGGGCGGGTTCTGATGCAGCGACTGAATCACTACTTCGGTCTGCATCGGGAAAATGCTGTAACAGCATTTCACGACATGTTTAAGCAGCCGCTGGCCAGCGCGCTGACCATTGCAGTGATCGGTATCGCTTTGGCGTTACCGGCGGCGTTGAGCTTGCTGGTGCAGAACGGTCGCGCTGTGGCGGGCAGCATGGAAGATGTGCGTGACTTTTCCGTGTACCTGCAGCCCGGGCTGCCACTCGAAGAAGCCGACAATCTCGCCGCCAAACTTCGTCTGAAAGCATTGGTAGACAAGGTGTCCGTGATTTCGGCGGATACTGCTCTTGAAGAGTTCCGCGACAGTTCCGGGTTCGACAACGCGATTACTGCTCTCGAAACAAACCCGTTGCCGCACACACTGACCGTCCGCCCCGCAGCGGTGGCCGATGGCGACAGCCTGCAGACACTTGCCGAAGAGCTGACAGCTAATCCACTGGTCGATCAGGTACGAATCGATACCGAATGGGTCAAACGGCTCAGCGCCATTCTGGATTTGTTGAAGCGTTCGGTCTGGATAGCGGGGATTCTGCTGATTGCGGCAGTGATCATTATTGTCGGCAACACCATCCGACTTGATATTCAAAGCCGGCGCGATGAAATCGAGGTCTACAAACTGCTCGGTGCAAGCAATCGTTTTGTGCGCCGGCCGTTTCTCTACATCGGCATTTGCTACGGTGTCAGCGGCGGCCTCTTCGGTTTAATCCTGCTGGTTATCAGCGCACTGATTCTGGCCGGACCGGTCGAAACACTCACCGGCCTGTACGGTAGTAGCTTCGTTCTGCAGGGCCTCAATACCCTGACGATGGGTTCTGTACTCGGGGGCGGCATCCTCGCCGGCTGGATCGGCGCCTGGACCGCGGTGGCTCGCCATATTGCAGCAATCCGGCCCGCCTAAGTCACAGCATCGCCGCTCTTAACAGCCTCAAAACTGCCCCGAAAGCCCTGCGCAGCGCCCCCGATCCGGACGCCCAGCATAACCATAACTATCTGTTTTTAAAGTAGATAAAAACCCCTCCTTGGTGGAACAAAAACAGTATTTAGCACTCTAATCCCGTGACTGCTAAAATGCGCAGCCCGAGGAATACTAAGTTTATGACTACAGCTCTCATTAACAGCCCAATGAACTCAATACTGGCCGGCCCGGTTGGCAGTCTGGATAGCTATATTCAGGCAGCTAATAACGTGCCGGTGTTAAGCGTGGACGAGGAACGTGAACTTGCCGTGCGCTATCACGAGACCGAGGACGTTGATGCAGCCCGTCAGCTGGTTTTATCGCAGCTGCGGTTTGTTGTGCACATTGCCCGCGGTTACACCGGCTATGGTTTGCCACTGGCCGATCTTATTCAGGAAGGCAACGTCGGCCTGATGAAGGCCGTTAAGAAGTTTGACCCTGAGGTCGGTGTGCGCCTCGTGACCTACGCCGTGCACTGGATCCGCGCCGAGATTCACGAGTAT
>Ga0209692_10000815_pt1 | contig 55191 bp, 53 predicted proteins | sample tdDd472_FD_187129 | JGI IMG/M metagenome (GOLD analysis project Ga0209692, IMG submission 187129) | Marine sediment microbial communities from the Atlantic coast under amendment with organic carbon and nitrate - tdDd47.2 (SPAdes)... | ecosystem: Environmental > Aquatic > Marine > Coastal >... | reverse complement strand
CACCCGTGCGCCGCTCTACTCACTCTCCGAAGAGAGCTTTCTCGCTCGACTTGCATGTGTTAAGCACGCCGCCAGCGTTCAATCTGAGCCAGGATCAAACTCTCCAGTTGATAAACTTGGAGAATGTGATCACTTGTCATTCACTCGTATTAAACGGGCTGTGATTTTGTGATCTTATTTGCTCAACTCGCTATTTAATTGTCAAAGACCGTGTTGTCTTTCTAGTGAAAGAACGATCCCGCCGTCAGGCAGGAAGGGGAAGCTACTCAGTTCGCTCAGCCCCGTCAACCTCTTTTTGCAACTTTTTCAAGTCGTTTCTGACGTCGACCCTGCTCTCACGCAGGAAGGGGAAACTAGGCGTTTCGCTCTGCCCCGTCAACACCTTTTTGTAACTTTTTTCAAGTTGTCGTCTTGGTGTTAACCATTCAATATATTTAAGAAAGAACAAGCCGCGTTGTTGGTGCCAAGTGGCTTTCCTCAGCGGCGAAGAGGAGTTCTATGGGAAACAGCATATATCGTCAAGGTCTTTTTCAAAGAAATCCACCACTAAATTTTAACATGCTGAAAACACTCGTATTTTTTGGACCATTATATATTCCCTTCATCACGATGTTCAAGAATCACTTGTCCCGTCCATTATCTATATAATAGGGTGCCGAGATATTCACCGGTGCCACGACTAGATTGACCCAGGAGAACATCCCCATGCGCATACCTGCCAAATACGCCCTGACCTTCGGATTCTCCGGATTAATCATAGTGCTTGCGTTCCTGATAATCCTCTCATCAACGCTCTCTTCCAAGGCTGTGCTCAAGAAACACGCGCGCACCATCATGGAGAACATAGCGTCCTACACCATCGACAAGTCCCAGAATCACTTGGAGCCAGCTCGAAAAGCGGCCCGTCTTACTCTGGGCCTTTCAAAGCAGGACATCGTTTCCAGCACGGATATCAACTCCATGGTGGCCTACTTTTACGAGCAGCTATACCTCTACCCTCAATTCTCCGGCATATACTTTGGGAGCAAGGAAGGCCGTTTTGTCATGGCGTCCCGCTACAATCTCCTTGAGCACGGTGGCTATTTCACCAAGCTCATTAAGATCAACGATGGCAAGCGTACGATTGAAAAGGTTTTCAAGTCAGCAAACGGCCACCTTATCCGGCACGAGTTTGACCCCAATGACAAGTATGACCCGCGTACACGTCCTTGGTTCAAGAAAGCCAAAAAGAAGAATGACCTTATCTGGACCCGACCCTATGTCTTCTTCACCTCCAAAAAGCCAGGCATCACCACGGCCAATCCCGTTTTTGACAGCCTGGGCAACTTTCAGGGCGTCATCGGGGTGGACATTGAAATCGACAAGCTCTCCACATTCATCTCCAAGCTAAATGTCAGCGCCAATGGCCGAGCCTTCATTCTCAGCCAAACAGGCGACATCATCGCCCACTCCAATACGGACAAGGTCAAACACTTGGATGACAAGGGTCGCCCCAGACTGACCACAATCCTCGAACTGGACGATCCCATAGCTCGCGAAGCTTACCTGTCTCTCAATCTTCCGCCCAAAAGCATCATCCTTAACAAACCGATTTTCACCTCGTTTACCCTGAATGGCGAAAAATACATTGCCATGTTCGCCCCATTCTTTGACAAGCAATGGCCATGGCTCATCGGCATCTACATGCCTGAAAACGACTATCTCGGTTCAATCAAGAAAAACGGGCTGCTCAATATCGCCATAGCTCTGCTTGCCGTTGGACTGGCACTGGTTGCCGGACTTGTTGTTGCCCGCAAACTAAATACGGCCAGAGAAAATGCAGAAGTTGCAGACATGGCCAAGTCCCAATTCCTAGCCCGCATGAGCCACGAAATCCGTACCCCCATGAACGCCATTCTAGGTGCGGGAGAATTACTGGCCGAGACCAAGCTGGACGATGAGCAAAAACAATACCTCACAATATACAAATCATCTGGGGAGCATCTCCGGGAACTACTCAGTTCCATCCTCGACATCTCCCGCATCGAAGCCGGACACTACAGGTTGGAATCCACCCCCTTCGATCTGCACGATGTAGTGAAACAGATCTGTCAGGTATTCTCGCTCACGGCCCGAAACAATGGTATTGAACTGAGCTGGTCTATCACGGACGAGACGCCCCAACATCTTATCGGCGATCCCACGGTACTCAAACAGATTATGGTTAATCTGTTGGGTAATGCGCTCAAATTCACCCACGAAGGATCGGTCTCTCTGGCTGTTAAACGTCTGAAGCCAAACTCCGAAAACGGCAAGCCGGATACAATCGCCCTGCAATTCGAAGTGGCAGACACCGGCATTGGGATCACGAAGGAACAACAAGCCATCATATTTGACCGTTTCACTCAGGCCGATGGCTCCACTTCCCGAAAATATGGAGGCACAGGACTAGGCCTTTCCATCAGTCATCATATGGCCCGCCTCATGGGCGGCGAAATAACCGTAAGCAGCGAGCCAAACCATGGCAGCACATTCTCCCTCATAGCCCGCTTCGTGGTCGACGACACCATTCGCACTGATGCAACACTCCCAAGTGACACACGCTCTATCCAGACCTCCGGTTCGACAAAGCGCATCCTTCTAGTGGAGGACGATGAACGCAACCGCTTACTCTTCTCCCTGTTCCTCAAGGGCATCCCTCATATCCTGGAAGAAGCCGTCAACGGAGAAGAAGCGCTGCTAAAACACTCAACGCACCCATACGACCTGATATTTATGGACATTGAAATGCCCGGCATGAACGGCTACCAGGCAACGGAAGCCATCCGCACCCACGAACTGAAAGAAGGCTTGTCCCCCACGCCCATCATTGCAGTGACGGCTCATGCTATTAAGGAAGTAGAAGAACAATGCGAGGCCAGCGGCTGCACAGGTTACTTGTCCAAGCCCCTCACCAGAGAATCTCTGAGGCAGATAGTAGCCGATCTTCTCGCTTCAACCGACTAACCCAGAAGAGAAATCAAACGAGCAGGTATCAGACTTAGGGTCCGATACCTGCTCGTTTACGAAACGCATCCCGTCCTGCTGGCCTATTACAATATAATAAGGAAAACCAACTGAGCGCTCGAAGCTTCCATTCCATAATGGAAGTAATGAACGCTGTTCTAAACAATTGCTATCAATAGACCAGAGGAAGCACCCAACTAAGCCAGCCAGTCAGAATAAGCGCCCCCCCCACATTAAGGACAAAGCCGAGTGCAATCATCCCGCGCAAAGAAGCCCCGCGCATTTCTCCGAACGCCAAGGCATTGGTGGGCGTGGCGATAGGGGTCATGAAAGCACAGGTGGAAGCGAGAGAGACACCCATCATCAAGGGAAGCGGGTCTGTGTTATGTCCCAGAGCCGCATAATAGGCGATGGTAAAGAAGGCGGCCACAACTGCAGTATTAGACAACATCTCCGTAAGAAAAATGACGGAGAGGACAGTCAGGAAAAAGAGCAGCATTACAGGCATCTCGCCCTTGAGCAGCACTCCGGCCATGATCACGACCTTCTCATCAAGCCCCAACCAGTGGACCACAGCGAACAGTACAGCCAGTATCAGGATAAAAGACAACCCTCGGCGCGGCACTCCCCTAAGGAGATCGCTTGGAGTAAGCAACGGTCCGACCCCGGATAAAGACTCGGGCGGCGTTTTCACAAATATTGAAAACAGAAACAACACCATGAACCCGATACATATCCATGGCGAAACAGCCTCGAACCCGGGTACGGCCTGACGCGCCACAGCCTCCAACACCCAAAATCCCATATAGAGCCAGAACAGTGACGCCCCATACCGCTGCCTGGAGTCGGCACCGGTTTCACAAACATCATCCAGACACGCCAATCGGATTTCGGTTCGCCGCGCAGAAGCTGGTAGTCCCAACCCCGCAGCCACGCCCCAAGCAGCCAGCACAAACATCACCACCAGCGGCAAAGACCAAAAGAACCAATTAAAAAAGGTGATCTGCTCCCGGCCCGGTATCTCGAACAAATCAAGCGCCCCAAACAGCACGACGTTGGCGGGCGAACCGATCATGGACCCCATGCCGCCTATGGCCGCACCATAAATAGCCGAGCACATGAGCACGGTGGTCATATTGGTAATGCCCTGCGCCCTGAATTCACCATCCAGCCTTTTCAGCATGGGCAAAAGCGTCAGCACAGTGATGGTATTGGGGATGAAAGACGACAATGCGGCGGCAGCAGCGATGATATAGAGCAGCAATGTAGCTGCGCTCCCCCGGCTCTTGCGCAATGCCCAAAAGACAAAAGCATCTGTCAGGCGTGTGGCCGCCATGAGTTGGTAGACCAAATAACCGCTGAAAAAAAGGAGCATGAGCGGCAATCGCTGCCACAGATAAGCCGAGATGTCGCCAAAGGATTCCATGGCAACAATGGAGCCTTTTCAGGCGACTATGTCAATGGTTCACCCATCCGATCTTGTGGGCTAGCACGGATAAGGCATGGCCACGGCCACAGCGAGAAGAGCCGCAAGCGCCTTCAGTTGAGTTGTCGTCTTTATGGTGCGTTTGATCACCAAGTTATTCGATTCAATTGCTGTCTCGACCACCCGGTCATGCATACCTCATCCCCTGTTTTGCCGTAGAGCAGGAGCGCCAAGTCGAGGAAGAATACTAACAAAACCATGTAATTCTTCATAATTCTCTGTCCGTCTCTATGTCTCGAAACGATAGAAACGCCCCGACTATACCGTTTTTCCCACATACACAGGCCAAAGAGGACGCTGGCACTTGGATAGAGTTTACGCTATCATCACTCCCTTACACAAAGGAGTTTTGATAAGTGGCCGAATTTGTTCATCTTCACGTCCATACCGAGTACAGCCTGCTGGATGGCGCCATCCGCATCAAAGACCTGCTTTCCAGGTCCAAAGACTTGGGTATGCCCGCCGTTGCCATCACGGACCACGGCTCCATGTACGGAGCGGTCACTTTCTATATGGCGGCCAAGGAAATGGGTATCAAGCCCATCATCGGCTGCGAGGTCTACGTAGCTTCCGGTGATGTGGATGATGAAGGTGCACACCTCAAGCGAGAAAAAGGCGGCGGTTACCATCTGGTTCTGCTCGCCAAAAACCAACTCGGCTACAAGAACCTCATCAAGATCGTCTCCAAGGGCTACCTGGAAGGGTTCTATTACAAACCACGTGTGTCCAAACACATCCTCAACGAATACTCCGAGGGACTCATTGCCCTATCCGCCTGCCTGGGCGGAGAGGTGCCACGCAAGCTCATGAACGAGGGGCTCGATGCGGGCGTTGAAATGGCCAAGGAATACGAAGCCATCTTCCCCGGCAACTTTTATCTCGAACTTCAGGACAACGGCATAGGCAAGCAAGTGCGCCTTAATGACCTGCTCATTCAGTGCGCGGAAAAAACCAATCTTCCTCTGGTTGCCACCAACGACTGCCACTATTTGACTGCCGAAGACTACGAAGCTCACGACACCCTACTCTGTATCCAAACCCAAACCACGGTAGACGCGGAAAAGCGATTCCGCATGGACACGAAGGAACTTTATTTCAAGACGCCCGAAGAGATGGAAAGAGCATTCGCTCACATACCCGAGGCCATCTCAAACACCCAGAAGATCGCCGAGCAGTGCAACGTAGAGATCGAACTGGGCAATTACTATTTCCCTGACTACGAAATGACCACCGGCGCTTCCACTCTGGATGAAGAATTCGACAACCTCTGCCGGGCTGGTCTCAAAGAAAGATTGAATCAAATCACCTACGAGGTAGATGAGAAAGTCTATTGGGATCGATTGGATTACGAGCTGGGTGTTATCACAGAGATGGAGTTTCCAGCTTACTTCCTCATCGTTCAGGACTTTATCAACTGGGCCAAGGACAACCGGATTCCGGTCGGGCCGGGCCGTGGTTCGGCCGCGGGCTCCATTGTTGCGTGGTCACTCAAGATCACTAACATCGACCCGCTGCCGTATGATCTGCTGTTTGAGCGTTTCCTCAACGTCGAGCGTGTGTCCATGCCTGATATCGACGTCGACTTCTGCGAGCGACGCCGCCTGGAGGTCGTAAAATACTGCGCGGACAAGTACGGTCAAGACCGCGTGGCGCAGATCACCACCTTTGGAACCATGAAGACCAAAGCGGTCATCAAGGATGTTGGCCGCGCCCTCGGCATGACGTTCGGCGAGACCGACCGCATTGCCAAGCTTGTGCCGGATGATCCGGACATGCTCGCCAAGCTGCTCGGCGTTGAAAAGTGCAAGATCAACGTTCCCAACACGGTCAAAGGCGTAATCGAACTGGGCGACATGGTGGCAACTGACACCAAAGTCGAAAAGCTCATTGATATTTCAACACGTCTTGAAGGGTTGTGCCGTCACGCATCGACCCACGCGGCGGGCGTTGTCATCTCGGACAAGCCCATGACCGAATACCTTCCTCTCTACAAAGGGAAGAAGGGTGAAATCGTAACCCAGTATGACATGAAAAAGGTCGAAAAAGCCGGCCTCATCAAGTTCGACTTCCTGGGTCTGCGTACCATGACAGTCATTGAGGATTGCCTCGACATCATCCGGCTACAGGGCAAAAAAGCTCCTGACCTGGACACGCTACATCTTGACGACCCCGACACTTACGCCATCTTTGCCAAGGGTGACACCGACGGCATCTTCCAGGTGGAATCATCAGGCATGCGCAAGTATCTCCGCATGCTGCGCCCTGACTGCTTTGAAGATATCGTTGCCATGCTCGCCCTGTACCGTCCCGGCCCATTGGGCATGATCGGTAGCCACGGCGTGTCCATGGTTGATGAATTCATTATGCGTAAACACGGCGACATCGAAGTCACCTATCCGCACCCCACTTTGGAGGAGACCCTCAAACCGACATACGGCGTCATGGTCTATCAGGAACAGGTTATGGCAACCGCCATGACCGTTGCCAACTACTCGCTTGGTGAAGGTGACCTGCTCCGCCGTGCCATGGGTAAAAAAATCGCCGAAGAGATGGCCAAGCAGCGTTCCCGTTTCCTTGAAGGTTCACGAGAAAACGAGATCGCGGATTCCACGGCCAACGAAATTTTCGACACCATGGAAAAGTTCGCAGCTTACGGCTTCAATAAGTCGCACTCCGCTGCCTACGCACTCATTTCCTATCATACGGCCTATCTCAAGGCGCACTTCCCCGTGGAATTCATGGCCGCCCTGATGTCCACGGAAATGAACAACACCGAAAAAATCATCATGTACGTGAACGCGTGTCGCGACATGGAGATCAAGGTTCAGCAGCCCAACATCAATGCAGGCCAGGCACGTTTCTCAGTTGTCGAAGGCGACATCCTGTTCGCCATGGCCGCCATCAAGAACGTTGGCGAGGAAGCGATCAACGAGATCGTGGTGGAACGTAATGACGGTGGCCCTTTCAAAGACATTTTCGATTTCTGCGAACGCGTAAACCTGCGCCGAGTGACCAAGCGCGTACTCGAATCCCTGATCAAGGCAGGTGCACTGGATTGCTTCAACTGCTCCCGTGCCGCCCTGCTCGAAGATCTGGAAAAAGCCGTGGCCATGGGACAGAAAAAGTCCAAGGAAAAAGAGTCCGGCATGATCAACATGCTCGGCATGCTCGGCGGAGCGGGCGAAACAGTTGAAGCGGTATCGCCCACCTGCTCGGAATGCGAAGAGTATGATGACCGCGAAAAACTCAAGCTGGAAAAGGATGTGCTCGGATTCTTCCTCTCCGGCCACCCCCTGCTCGCGTACCGTCAGGAACTTGTCCGCCTACGCACTGTAACACTGGATGATTGCAAATCCATTCCCAATGGCACAGAAGTCCGCGTGGCCGTCATCGTGCCCGACTTCAAGCAGATCATCACCCGCAAAGGCGACCCCATGGCATTTTGCGTAGGTGAAGACCTGACAACTTCGGGTGAAATCACCATGCTCCCCAATGTGTGGGAAGAGGCTCAGGAGAAAGTCACGGCGGACCGCCCCCTATTCATTCAAGGCAAGATCGACATCCGGGAAGAACAGCAAGGGCCGGATGACGCACCCAAGACCGCAAAAATTCTGGCCGAAAAAGTCATCTTCCTGGCCGATGCAGTCCAAGGCTCGGATCACCCCGTGGCCCTCTGGATCGGTGAACGCAACACCAATGACGATCACTTGGGCAATCTGCAAACCATCCTCAAGACATACCCAGGCAACACCAACGTAACCCTTGGCCTCATTACCAAGGAATCCGTGGTCAATCTCAAGCTCGGCCACGGCTGGCGGGTTCACCCAAGCCGCGAGTTCTGGAAGGACGTGGAGAAATGGCAAAATGGTGATGCTTTACGTTTTAAAGCGAAGGAAGAATAGAAACTCCCATGCGCCGCCCTCTTTGCCTGCTGCTCTTTGTCTTATTAATAGTAATGGCTGGCTGCGCCGCTCGTAATCAGGTGCCATTGCCGCTCCAAGCCCACGCGGACATCCTTGGTTTCACCAACATCCGTCACTACGGAGACACCCCGCCCGATGACATCGACAAGATGCTCACGAATTGGACGCAACAGGCACAGCTTTTGGATTCGGCTGAAGGGGTTAATTTTCTTAGCCTGTCAGGCGGCGGTGCCAACGGCGCATTCGGCGCAGGATTTCTAAGTGGGTGGACCGCCAACGGCGACCGCCCGACATTCCATTATGTCACAGGCGTCTCCACCGGTGCTCTCATCGCGCCCTTTGCCTTCCTCGGGCCCAAATACGATACCACCCTCAAACATCTCTTCACCACTTTCCATACCGAAGATCTGGTGGTTCCCAGCACCATGGGCGCGGGTATTTTCAACGATGGCTACTACGACACAACGCCCTTTCGTAAAGCCCTGAACACCTACATCACCCCCGAAGTCATCAAAGAGATCGCCAAGGCCCACCGACAGGGACGCCGCCTTATCATCGGCACCACCAATCTCGACGCCATGCGCCCGGTCTACTGGAACATAGGGGCCATCGCCCAATACAATACCAAGGCAGCCGCCCAGCTCATCCACGATATCATTCTGGCCTCGGCTTCTGTGCCGGTCGCATTCCCGCCCGTGTACATCACAGTCCGTGCTCATGGAAAAGCCTACGATGAAATGCATGTGGATGGCGGCGTCTCCAATCAGGTTTTCACCTACCCTGCAGGCATCCACATTCAAGAGATGTTGGGGAAAGTGGGTATCAAACAGAAAATCAATCTCTATGTGATCCGTAACAACACCCTCCACTCCCAAGGGAAAAGAATCGAACCCAACGTACTCGACATCGCCGAGCGCTCTATGGATGGTCTCATCCGCAATCAGAGCATAGGAGATCTCTATCGTATTTATTACACTGCAAAACGGGACGGGCTCGATTTCCACCTCGCATATATCCCACCAACCTGGGACGAGCCTTTCACCGAACTTTTCGATCCGGCTTACATGAGCAAGCTTTTCAAGCTCGGCCGCAACATGGCCATAGGCCCCTCCCCGTGGCAAAAAACTCCGCCGGAAAATCTTGGGCCAGCCGCAAAATAACCACCCACCGACCATTTCTTTCATGGTCCTCAAACGCTTGATTAATTCCATTAAAATTATTGGAATTCTTTCCACATTTGTCGAGACACTTTACACTTGTCTCCACCCACTATTTCACATTATTTAAACAATACGGCATCTTCTCAAACGGTATAATTCTTGCTTTATTAGGATTAGATCCTAAAAGGAGGACAATACCATGAAGAATATTATCATCATTATATTTATCCTTTCGATGGCTATCGCTAGCGCACCGACCAAGACCCAAGCCCTGGTCTTGCCTCCCGGCGACGAATACGCCCTAACCTACGGAAACTTCTACTCATACTCACTCCCCGTACTCGCGTACTTGTACGACCGCGATGTAGCCCCGGTCGGAACCGGCCCCGGCAATCCGTACTACGTGCCCTCCACCCCCGGGCACATCAAGGATAGCGTTGTCATCGCAACAGGTGCTTCCGGCAATCCGGTCAACACGAACTTCCCAGGCATGGACGATGCTTATCCAACCCCGAGTGGCAAGAAGGGGGATCCGGTTTTTGAAACAGGCATCACAGACGATCCAGGCTTCACGCCCGACATGCCCGCCAATAATCCGGACACATGGGATACGACTATTGCCGCCTTAATGGGCATCCTCGATGGAGGAACTCCCATTTTCTACTTCAACAATAATCAGGAGAACTCCCAAGGTTCCGAGAACCAAAATCTTTGGGTTTACGGGCGATTGACCTTATGGAGTTCTTTAACTCAGGCCGCACCAGTACACTTGGAGCTGATCAGCCATCTTGGTGGCGGAGCCGGTGAATTCGGAGGCGCCCCTTCCGCACACGTCCCTAATACCGCCCCCAACTGGGACCCCACACCTTTTGATGACTATGTATTTTCAGGCGGACAGACCTGCCTGGACTCCGATGATGCGCCGGTTTCATGCGATAGCGTGGAAGCAGTGGCTGGCCCCTTCAATCACAATCTTGGTGCAGACCAAGCCGCTTATGCGATAATATCTCCCTGGCTGAATGAATTCCTGCTTGGGTGGACCCCCGAAAGTGAATACGACATGATGTCCGCAGATCTTCGCATGCACTCACTCAATAGCGGCTATGAGCAGGCCTTCATTGCTTCAAGCAACTATGAATTCCCGATACCCGAGCCCTCCACTTGGATGCTCTTGGGCATCGGCCTGCTGGCACTCCCCTTCTTCAGACGCCTGCGCAAGTAGGCTCCAGACCCTACTCCCATACAAGCCCCGTCATCCGGCGGGGCTTTTTTGTTGGTTGACAAACCACTCGCCTCGCCACACCATGCGCCATGCAAGACTCTCTCGATAAACTCAACGACAGGCACCGCCAATTCGTGGAAGAACGGAGTTGGCAGGAACACCAATCTCCCAAAAATCTCGCCATGGCCCTGACAGGGGAAGTCGGCGAATTGGTTGAACATTTCCAATGGCTCTCCAGAGACGAAAGCTGGAAAGTCGAAGGTAAAAAAAAGGACGCGGTGGCCGAAGAAATGGCTGACGTCCTCATTTATCTCGTTCGCATGGCCGACGAACTCAACATTGATCTTGTTGCGGCGGCCCATAAAAAATGCGAGACAAACGAACGCAAATACCCTTCCGAGGAATTCCAGGATGGCTATCGCCGCCCGCACGAATACAAGGACAGGAACAAATACTAGTCTTTTTGGGGGACTCATGCCCGGTAAATGGAAATTAACGATCACGCAGGATTTTTCTTCCTCGCACCAGCTCCGCAACTACGGCGGCAAATGCGAGAATATGCACGGCCACAACTTCGGTGTTGAAGTGGTGGTAGAAGGCGACAAGCTGGACGACAAGGTTCACTATCTCGTGGACTTCAAGGAGATCAAACGCCACACCAAGACGATTCTCGATCGTTTGGACCACAGGCATCTCAACGAAATAGAACCTTTCACCGAGATCAATCCCTCTTCCGAGAACATCGCCATGTTCATATATAAGGAATTGAAACCCACCCTGCCTGAAATCGTGCGGCTCACAGAAGTGTCAGTTTCTGAGAAAGATTCATCCAAAGCCACCTACTGGGAGGAATAAATGTCCGATCCCATGAACGAAAAAAAGGGTGAGATCAACGGCATGACTTTCGGAAAGATCATGACATCCTTGCTCATTCCCAAAGATTCCCGTTCCAACCCCAAACGCATCATTTCCGGTTTTGCCTTTCTCGGGTTCATCTGCTTTTTCCTCTTCGCCGCCCTTGGCCGAGGATGTCAGGAAGACGCGATAAAAAAGCAGGAAGAAAGCCGGACCAGCCAAATCGTCATCATCAAGGAAGCATAGCCGTGCGTCTCGTCATCCAGCGCGTTTCCGATGCCAAGGTCACTGTTGGACCCAACACGCTCGGCGAAATATCCACTGGCTTGCTCGTTCTCGTCGGTTTCGGTAAGGACGACACCCCGGATTTGTCCAGCTCCCCCATCTGGAAGAAGCTCCTCGATAAACTCGTCAATCTGCGCATTTTTCCTGACGAGAACGACAAACTCAACAAATCACTCACTGACATCAGCGGTGATCTCATGCTGATCTCCCAGTTCACCTTGTATGCAGATTGCAAGAAAGGACGACGCCCTTCTTTTACCAATGCCTGCCACCCTTATATGGCCGAATCTCTTTACGACCAATTCGTAGAAGACGTCCGCGCCATCGTCCCAGGCCAATTTGCCACAGGGCGATTCGGTGAAGAAATGCATCTCGACTTCACCAACTGGGGACCAGTCACCATCATTCTCGATTCAAACGATATGTAGGGCTGCAACCGCAAAGGCCGCCTACCCGCTTATCCTACAGGCCCGGCACTCAACCGCCAATATATTCACCCCTGTAGACAAAAGCTCGCCCTGCCGATAGAGAGAAGGCAATGCAAAAATCTACCAATTGGCCAAGATTTCGAGAGGAAAAGCCGCGCATATTGCTGCTAACCAGCCAGTACTTCCTGATCGGGGAACTCCAGGCTGCTTGTGAGCGACTAGGGATCGAGCATCTACTGCTGGATCTGGGTGCCAAAGAAATGGACTTGGACGAATTCGTCTCGCTCATGACCTCGACACTCTCCTCTTTCCGGCCCGACTTCGTGCTGACTGTCAACCACCTTGGCGTGGACAGAGAAGGTATACTTGCCTCACTCCTCAACCAGTTCGACGTGCCGCTGGCATCCTGGTTCGTGGACAACCCGCACCTGATCCTGGGCGCTTATCAAAATCTGCACGGCGCACGCACCGCACTTTTCACCTGGGATAATGACACAGTCGAGTCCCTGGAAAATCTAGGCTTTAAAAACGTCTTCTATTTACCACTTGGTGCGGACCCCTGCCGACTGGTGCCGCATCGAAGCGAACCAGTGGAAGAATGGCGCTCGGATATCTCATTTGTGGGCAATTCCATGCTCACCAAAACGCTGAAACGGTTGCAAGTGTCCATGCCATCTCAACGACTGGTGGAAGGCGGCCTTATGGTTGCCAAGGCGTTTGGCGAGACAGACGAACCATGTGCCGGGCGTTTCTTGAAACGAAAATTCCCCGAACTGCGAGATGAATTTGAAGCTCTGCAAACCATCGAACGCAAACAGGCCTTTGAGACATTCATTACGTGGCAGTCAACGCTCATGTACCGTCTGGACTGTGTCCTCCGCATTCTGGACTTCAACCCGCTCATCGTCGGCGATGAAGGGTGGAATGAGTTGCTTAAAGACCGCGCTGGCTGGCGATACCATAGTGAACTTTATTACTATGATGACCTGCCGGACTTTTATCCGCTCTCCAAGATCAATTTCAACTGTACGAGCCTGCAAATGAAAGGCGCAGTGAACCAACGAGTCTTTGACGTGCCGTGCTGTGGCGCGTTCCTGCTCACTGATTATCGACGACAGATGGAAGATCTTTTTGAGCCGGGTAGCGAAATCGTGTTCTATAACCACCCGGACCAAATTCCCGGGTTGATCGAACTTTACATAGACGCGCCGGAAAAACGGAAGGCAATAGCCGAAGCCGCCCACAAAAGAGTACTGGCTGAACATACATACGACCACCGCATGACCACGCTAATTGAAGCCATGCGCCAGACTTTTGAGTAAATGCCAGCATTACAAGGTAGAATATTAATTCGTAGCGAGTCTGGATCATGAAAAAGCCAATTCTAATACTACAAATGCAACGGATGGGGGATTTGATCCTTTCCTATCCGCTTATGATCTGGCTTGCTCGTGAATATCCCGGCCACCGCATATTTGTTGCTGCGGAGGAATCTTTTTACAAACCGCTCATGAATATTTCCCCGGCCGTGACATATTTTCCATGGTCCGGCACCAATGTTCTCAAACAGCATGACTATGAGCTGGTCATCAATCTTTCCATTCAGGAAAAAGCGGCGCGACTGGCACATGAAGTCAAAGCCGAACAAAAACTCGGCCCAGTTCAGGCTGACGACGGTTCCCGATTCGTGTTCGGCGACTGGCAGCTCTATCGAACCTCACTCGTCAAAAACAATCTCTACAACAGATACCATTGGGCCGACCTCAATTCCCTTGATGTGATCCCGTTTCCGAGCATAGCCAAAACGCAATTTGATATCCCACGTACTCTCGAACCATCGGCCAACAAGGTAGGCATTTTTATCGGCGCGAGTGAGGAAGGGAAACGCCCATCCACTGAATTTCAGGCGGGCCTCATCCGGGAACTACTGGGACGCGACCTGCGACCGGTCTTGTGCGGTGGACCTGCCGAGGTAGAACTGGGCAAGGAAATCATGAAGCTCGCCGCCGCACCAGCTCTCAACTTGTGCGGCAAGCTCGGTCTGGACGAATTCGGAGCCATCGGCCAGTCCTTTGCACTATTTATCACTCCAGACACCGGTCCCATGCATCTGGCCGCCTGGACCGGACTGAAATGCCTCAATCTTTCCATGGGCCACGTAAATCCATGGGAAACCGGTCCATATCAGCCGGGGCACTTCGTCCTTCGGGCGAATATGAAATGCGCCAGGGGGTGCTGGCGCTGCACCCGCTCCCGCCTTCATTGCCACGCCCCATTCGTACCCGCACGCATAGCTTCCCTTGCCAAACGCATCGTCAGGGGCGACTCCTCGAATAAGCTCGGAGAACTGCAACTCCCCGGCCTTAGCCTAACTGTGACGGGCAAGCAGAACGGCTTGTATCATCTCAATAGAATAGACAAGGCCGCTCCCGATGAGGAGAGACTCCTTTCACGTTTCTGGCAGGCATTCTTCGGCGCACGCTTCAATACATGGGAACAGGACCTCCCCGCTACCGCATGGCAGGACGTGGCAAACAACATGCCCGAGGTTGCCGATTCATTGCTGAACCATATCCCCCATATCAGCCGCCAATTCACACGCGGTCTCAAAACGGGCCAGCTCCACGATGAAACATTCTGGACAAACAGCCCTACCGTCGTGAAACCGTTCACCGGATTCGTGCACATGGCTCTCGAAAATGGCAACTACGCCCGCACAGCCTGGGTCAGTGCCATGGGTCATCTGGAAGCCCTTATTTCCTGTTGCCGCTAATCCTTCCTGACAGCAAGCGGCTGTTTCTTCCTACCTGACACCCGCATCAACACTCCGGAAACACTCGGTTTTCACTTTGGCACGCCTTTTGATTGTAAAAGGTCGAAGGAGTGAACAATGCAAAATATTCCCGGCATCGAAAATGAGACTGCAAAAGAGCAGTTCAAGACCGTTAGTTTCAACAAGGTCAAGAGCAGTGACAAGCAGTTGCTGTTCTCTGAACTGTTTGACCAACACTCCAGCAGAATTGAAAACGAATTGGCTCTGAAGCCCGTGTCTACAAATGACAAGATGCTTGAAGTAGCCCCGGCTGCTGACAGCGACCAAGCTGAACACAAAGTGCTCGCCGCTGCCGAAGACACCAAGACTCCGGTCTCCAATGAAAACGAGATCATCGAAGAAACTGAAGAAGAGACTGTGCGTGATCGGGACCAGCGCATGACTCAGGAAGACTTCGATGAAGTCAAAGATGATCTTAAGGAATACGGCATGACCGATGAGGAAATTGCCGAAATCGAAGAAGAGATCAATTCCGAAGAAGGAATGACCTGGGGGCAGTTCGTATCGACTCTCGCCAACAAGATGAGCGACATGCGCAAGGTTTCCCTGTCTGATGGTCAGAAGGAACAATTGTCCACATTCTTTGCCAAGTTCGGCTTCACTGCCAAGGAATCTGACAAGCTGATCAAGCAACTTGAGAATGGCAACCAGAACGAAGTAATGACCGCTCTGCGCAAGAAACTCGACAGCATGCCTGAAGGGCAGACACTCCTTTTCACCAAAGATGAGATGCAGGCCTTTTCTTCTGCCATGCATTTTTCCAAGGAATTTACCACCAAGATTCAGGAAGCCTTTGGCCAAAACATGCTGCCCAAGGAGATGAAGGAAGCCTTCACCATGATCCGTCAGGAAATGGCGAACATGGATGAGAAGGACCAGAACCTCGTCAAGGCAGTAGGCAAGCAATTCGTCAAGTCCATGGGCAAAGAAGCGAAAGAATCTACCGCAGCCAAGGACCTTACCGACGGCGTGGATCTCAAGCCCCGCGTGGCAGAGGACTCTCTGAAGGAAGAATCTCAGGCCGAGCTCAAAGAAAATTTCAAGAATGCAGTTGAAGATCGTAAAGATGCAATGCCCACCAAGAATGCGACGAAGACAGCCGTGCCCGAAAAAGCTGAAGTGGATGTCAACGCCGAGGGTGAAGCCGAAGCTGATGACCACTGGAACAACTTCTTCAACAAGTTGCAGACCCCGAACAACAAGACCACAGGTGGCACCGAGCAGTTCCAGGCTAAGACCGAGACCATCGAGTCCATGCTCAAGACAGGTTTGACCGAAGCCAACACCAAGACTGACTCCAAGTCATGGGAAAAAGTTTCCGCCCCTAAGGTGATGCGCCAGGTGGAAAATGCCTTCATAAAAAACCTGCAAAACGGAACCAAGCAGCTCACCCTGCAACTCACTCCGGAGAACTTGGGCAAGCTGAGTATTCTACTCCAGGTCCAGGGTAAGGAAGTGAGCGCGACCATACGTGCCGAGAGTGCAGACAGCGCCCGACTCATCGCCGACAACGTCGATATAATTAAGAATTCTCTTGAAGCACAAGGTCTGAAAGTCGACAAACTGGAAGTACAGACAGGTCTTTCCAGCGACCTCCCCCAGAAGGATTGGTTTGGAGAGAATGAGCACAATATGTCCCGTGAACGTGAGGCCATGATTGCAATGCGCGCTCACATGAAGAATATGCGTGAAGGAAATGCCCAACTGGCCCAAGACATGCAAAGTATCCCACAGAAGGCAACTGTTGCCGACCAAGGGTTACACATTATCGCTTAAGCGAGGTCTATTATGGGTTACGTAGACACAACCGGCGTAGTGCTCGGCCAGCAGGAGCAGCGGCTTTCCGCCTCCAACACGCCAGATCACAAAACCAGCCTGGACCAGGATGACTTCCTGACCATTCTGGTCGCGCAGCTGACACATCAGGATCCTCTGAGTCCTATGGAAGACACGGACATGACGTCTCAGTTGGCAGAATTTTCCAGTCTCGAGCAACTTACCAACATCAATAGCGGTATCAAGGGCCTTGGCGACAATATGGCCCAGTCCGACATGCTCGCGGCAGTAAGTTTCATCGGCAAGGAAGTAAAGGCAGAAGGCTACAAGCTTTCCGTCACTGAAGGTAATGTCTCCACCATCTACTACGGTATGGGCGAACCGGTATCTTCCATCAAAATGAACATCTACGACGACGAAGGCGCCATCATCCGCACCGTTGAACTGGGCAGCAAGGAAGCAGGTTCCTACCAGTACGAGTGGGATGGCAAGAATGAAGGCGGCAAGACTATGCCTGACGGAATATACGGCATAGGTCTGCTCGGTGAAGACAAAGACGGCAAACCAGTCATGGTTCAGACAGAGGTCGCCGGCACCGTGGACGCCGTGGTCAACGAAGGCGGAAAACAATATCTGCGCCTCAAAGATGGCCGATTCCTCAGCTTCCTCAACGTCAAGGAAATTGTCGATCCCGGTGCGGCTCCGGTCAATGAGCCCACCGAGGATTCCGAAGGATCGTAATCACAAGAAATTGGGTTATTACCGGACAAAACAGTCCGGACTCTTGGAGAAGAGATTAGGAGGTTATTATGGGTTTAGGAGCATCACTGTATTCGGGTATCACCGGCTTAACGGCGCATTCCGAGAGAATGACGGTCATCGGCAACAACCTTGCCAACGTCAACACAACAGGCTTCAAAGGGTCACGCATGTATTTCGAGGACCTGCTGAGCCAGGACTACGCCACAGTCAACGGCGTAGGCCAGGTAGGACGCGGTGTCCGCGTATCGTCCATCTATTCCGACTTCGGTCAGGGGTCTTTCGAGAACTCCACCGAGACCACGGATATGGCCATCTCGGGCGACGGATTCTTCTATGTCTCGCCCCGTGGGGAAGACGACGCTTTTTACACCAGAGCGGGTAACTTCCGCTTTGACCAGGACGGTTACCTTACCGACCCGCACGGCTATGTGCTTCAGGGTTGGGAAGTAGAACAATCTTCCACCCAGGTTTCCACCACCAGTGCGAACACCGAGGACACAGGCTCGAAAACTCGCATCATCGGTGTTCCCACCGATATCCGGCTCGAGAACTTCCAGTCTCCGCCAAGAGCGACTTCCAGCGTGTCCATCGTGACAAATCTGGACCCGTCCTCCCCGGACAACTCAAAGTCTACCACAGATCCGTACTTCGCCATGTTCCAAAACTGGAATGGCACAGAGGACACCCCGCTGGCCTCCACACTTTACGGCTATTCAACCACTCTGAAGGTATATGACGACATCGGCACCGCCCATAAACTCACCTACTACTTTGATAAAGTAACTTTGAGCAACGCTGGTGGCGACGAAGTTTGGGAATTCATGGCTACAGTCGACCCCACTGGTGACCGCCGTACCCTTTCCGGTGCAGACGGTAACATGACCAGCATTGGTCAGGGCAAGACCTCCGCCGCAGGCGTGCTCATGATCGGCACCCTGACATTCACTACCGGTCAGCTTTCCGGAATGTCTGCCTACACCCTGAAAAGCAACGGTGGAGCAAATGGCGGCGTCAAGAACCTGAATAACTGGACTCTGGCGAACTTCTCGACCAGCGGCTACCCGGTTATGACTGCCAACTTCCTTGGCAAATCCAACGCCAGTACAGCCACCTCGGCGAACGCCTCACCTATTCAGGTGGACTTCGGCCTTGTTGGTCAGGATCTTTCCAGTAATGGAAGCGGTCCCATAACCAAGGGTTGGGACGCAGCACTTGGCCACCTGCCTGTCAGCGCAGGCGACAGCCAACTGCAAAACATCTCCAACTCCGGTTGGCTGCCCAACTTCAAGGCAACCAGCGTCTCAGCTCTGGCCACCCAGAGCTATGACACAGGTGGATCATCCACGCTTTTCCAGGCCCAGGACGGCTATTCCGCAGGCTTCCTGCAGAACGTATCAGTGTCTCGCGACGGCGTGCTCTCTGGCAACTATTCCAACGGCAAGGTTCTGGAACTCTACGCACTCACCCTGTCCACATTCACCAATGAACATGGACTCCGGCGAGAAGGCGGTAACCTCTTCTCCGAGACCACTGAGTCCGGCCCGGCATTGACCGGCCAGGCAGGATCTGCAGGCAAGGGAACGGTTGACGGCAACTCACTTGAGATGTCCAACGTAGACATGGCCACAGAGTTTGTGCGCATGATCACCACACAGCGTGGTTTCCAGGCCAACACCAAAGTAATCACCACAACGGACTCCATGCTCGGCGAAGTTATCGCCATGAAGCGTTAGTCAAATAAAGGTCTTAAGTAACCCATACTAATAGACTCCTTCTCCAAGGTCCCGCGTCTGACCCGCGTGGGACAAGAAAGCCAAGCGGCCCGCAGAAATATCTGCGGGCCGCTCTGGTTTTGGGCTTCATAAAAGGAAAACCCCGGTCTTTCACGTATCACCGTAAAAGACCGGGGTCATAAATTAACTGCTATTATTTTTTACCAGAGAACTACATGCCCATCTTCTTGAGATCGGCCTCGCGTATATCCTTGCGCTTAATCTTGCCGGAGATCGTCTTGGGCAAATCCTCTACAAACTCAATAACGCGTGGGTACTTGTACGGAGCCGTCAGCTCGCGAACAAAACCCTGAAGTTCCTTGATCAACTCCTCAGTGCCTTCGTAGCCGGGAGCAAGTACGACCGTGGCCTTGACCACCTGACCGCGCACTTCGTCGGGCAGACCTGTGACGGCAGCTTCGATAATCGAGTCATGCGCCACCAGGGCGGATTCCACTTCAAAGGGACCTATGCGGTAGCCGGAAGACTTGATGAGGTCATCGGTACGCCCCATAAACCAGAGAAAACCATCCTCGTCAGCCCATGCCTTGTCGCCGGTGTGGTACCAGCCATCGAACTTGACCGAGGCAGTTTTTTCCGGCTCATCCATATAGGAATCAAACAGTCCGAGAACGGGCTTGTCAATCTTGATACAAATCTCGCCTTCTTCACCCTGCGGCACTTTTTTCCCTTCTTCATCCATCAGCGCGATATCCCAACCGGGTACGGGCTTGCCAATGGAGCCGGGTTTAGGCTCCATGAACTTGAAGGTTGCCACCTGAAGAGTTGTTTCTGTCTGGCCGTATCCTTCATAGATCGGCATATCAAACGCCTTTTTCCATGCCAGGAAGACGGACTCATTCAGCAACTCTCCAGCCGTTGTACAATGACGCAAAGCGGACAAATCATACTTAGTCAGTTCCTCACGAACAAGGAAGCGATAGACCGTTGGCGGTGCGCAAAATGTAGATATTTTGTTCTCTGCCATGATTCGAAGCAACTCAGAAGGCTCAAATTTGCCTCGGAAATCCCAGACAAAAACGATACCGTCAGCCATCCACTGGCCGTAGAATTTACCCCAAACAGACTTGGCCCAACCCGTTTCAGACAGGGTCAGGTGCACATCACCGTCTTCCAGATCATGCCAGTGTGCACCCGTGGTGAAATGGGAACAGGGGTAATCAAATTTATGCAGCACCATCTTGGGCAGCCCGGTGGTACCAGACGAAAAGAAAATGACCATGGGATCATCTCCGCCGGGAGAATCAGTCACACGCGGACAGTCCTCGCCACCCTTGGCCATAAGTTCTTCGTAATCATCCCAGCCGTCGCGGGTGTCGCCATCGATCTGCACGAAAAGATTCAGCCCATCGCACTCGCCCTTGGCCTCATCCACCCGTTCGCAGATGGAATCTTCGCAGATAATGGCGGAGATTCCAGCGTAATTTACGCGCTGGGTGATATCTTTCTTGGTCAGCAGGGACGGGGAAGGAATAGGCAGAGCGCCAATGCGGTGCAAGGCGAGCATGACAGTCCAGTATTCCATGCGGCGATACAGCACGAGCATGACCCGGTCGCCCTTCTTCAATCCCTTGGCCATCAATGCATTGGCGAGTTTGGAAGAAGTATCCTGGAAAAATCCATAAGTATATTCGCGGCGGTTGCCGTCATCATCAACATGAATAAGCGCGATCTTTTCTGGATTCTTATGATCCAGAACATCATAGGAAAAGTTGAAATTCTCAGGTGCTTTCAGTTCGTATCGATCGCAGAAGTCGTTGTAGCTATCGTATTTTTCCTTGGTAAACATCGTCATTTTTCTCCGTGAATCCATATCGTTTTTCTGTTTTTCCTCTCCAAAAAACCATCAAACTTGGTCCGGGCGGGACGTCTTTTTCGTCCAGCCCTACAGAATCACATCGAGAAATTTGACGTCATTACCATCTAAACCGCGCAGCGCATGGGGAGTTTCCGAATTGAAGTAGAGAGAATCTCCCACCTCAACAGTAAGGGGCTCGCCGTTCAGACGGACTTCAAGACGGCCTTCAAGTACATAAATAAATTCTTGTCCGCGGTGCGCTGTTTCCACCATTTCTTCTCCGGATTTGGACGGGACCGTGATCAAAAACGGCTCCATTTCACGACCGGCAAACTTGTAGCCCAGTGCCTTGTAGTCGTAATCCTTGCGGCGATCCACGCTGAAGCCTTCATCCTTGCGTACCAAGGAATAGGATTTCAGATGCGGCTCACGGCCCGAAATGAGTGTGGTCAAATCCACCCGGCACAAGCGGGATACGTCGAGCATATAGCCCACGGGAATTTCAGTATTTCCGGATTCATATTCCACCACTTTCTCTTCAGTCACGCCCAGCAGGTCAGCCATCTCCTTGGGAGTCCAGCCAACACCTTCGCGCACGCCCACCAAGCGGGGTGCAATGTCTTTGTACTGTTCCATTCTCTCTCTTCCTCCAGTTTGCTCGTCAAAATGGGAATATGGGGATCAAAATTTAAATTCAGAATAGGCTGTCGCCTTCGGTGCTATCGCTTCATGTTGTAACAACGAGCACACATTTTAGAGTCAGCACCCCACGCTGCCGATTTCCAATTCACTCTGCCTCCCCAAAAAATCCTCGGCGGTAAGCCAAAAATTCAGGAAGAAAGGCTGAGAACCTCTCTATGAGAGGTTCTCAGCCTTCATATTACTATACTTATGCATCCGGCCACAGCGTTGCAGCGTGGTCGCGGAGCTTATATTTCTGAATCTTGCCCGACGCTGTCATGGGATATTCCTCCATGAACGTCACGAACTTGGGAATCTTGTAATGCGAGATTTTGCCACGACAATAGTCGATGACATCTTCGGGCTCCAGAGTAGCGCCTTCTTTCAAAATGATGAAAGCACCGACCTGCTCGCCGAACTTCTCACTGGGCACACCCGCCACCTGCACGTCGAGAACGCCGTCCATAGTGTAAAGGAACTCCTCGATTTCACGAGGATAAATGTTCTCACCACCACGAATGATCATGTCCTTGAGACGTCCTGTGATAGACAGATATCCGTCATCATCCAACACGCCGAGATCACCAGAATGGAGCCAACCGTCAGTGTCGATAGCTTCCTCAGTGGCCTTGGCATTGTTGTAATACCCTCTCATGACAAGATAGCCGCGTGTACAGACTTCGCCTTGAACGCCGGAAGCACAATCTTCACCCGTTTCCGGGTCCATGATCTTGATCTCCACCTCGGGCATGGCTGTGCCAACGGTTTCGGTCATATGCTCTATGGTATCACCGATCTTGGTCTGGCTCATGACCGGACTAGACTCGGTCAAGCCATAACAGATGGTAATCTCGTGCATATTCATCTTGTCCATGACCCGCTTCATGACTTCCACCGGACAAGGCGAACCAGCCATGATGCCGGTACGTAAAGAGGAGAAGTCAAAACGCTTGAACATGGGATTGTCCAGCATGGCGATAAACATGGTGGGCACGCCGTAAACTGCGGTACAATTTTCCACATCAATGGCGTTCATGACCTCAAGCGGCACAAAGTCTTCCATGATAACCATGGTGACACCGTGATTCACACAGGCAAGCACGCCGAGCACGCAGCCGAAGCAGTGAAAGAGAGGTACGGTCAGACAGAGACGATCCCCGGCCTGGAATTTCTGATTCTCACCGATCCAGAAACCATTGTTGCCTATATTGTAATGGGTCAGCTGTACACCCTTGGGGAACCCGGTGGTTCCAGAGGTGTACTGCATATTCACTACATCGTGCGGATCCAAGGTAGACTGGCGCTCCTTGTATTCCTCGTCGGACACCATTGCGGCCATGGCCTGAAGTTCTGGGATGGAGTAGAAACCACGATGCTTCTCGTGACCAAGGTAGAAAACCCGTTTCAGCTTCGGGAATTTATTGGTCCTGAGTTGACCGCGTTCCTGAACCTTGAGTTCCGGGATCAGCTCATACACGGTGTTGAGATAGTCGTGACCGCGATAATCGCCGATAATGAATAGGTTCTCGGCCTCCGAGTGCTCAAGGAGATACTTGAGTTCATGAGACTGATAATGGGTATTTACCGTGAGCAGAACTGCCCCGATTTTAGCCGTGGCGAACTGGAGTGTAACCCAGTACGGCACGTTGTTGGCCCAGACAGCGACCTTGTCGCCCTTCTTGACGCCCAGAGCCATAAGGCCCTTGGCCACGGTATCCACCAATTTGCCAAACTCTTTGTAAGTCAGGCGAAAGTCGCGGTCCACGTAGACCACGGCCTCGGTGTCTGGCCATTTTTCAACGGCCTCGTCCAACAATTGTCCGAGTGTTAATTCGCGAAGTGCAGCCATGCTCGCCTCCTATTCGGGGAAGTACAGGACTGCATAAATATCACACTTCTCATCTCCGGCACACGCCACGTTATGAGGCACGACGGAGTTGAAGTAGACGGAATCACCCGCTTCCAGGATGGATTCATCCTGGCCGTAAATGAGACGCATCTTGCCGGACTGGACCACGATGAACTCCTCACCCTCATGAGAGGAAAGAGCCGTGTCCTTGCCGGATTCTGGCAGCATTTCGATGAAAAAAGGTTCCATGTGGCGGTCGGTCTTCCCCTTACCCAGGGAATGAAAAACCATGCCCGGCTCCTTGCCATCAGGATGCATGGTCAATTCTTCTTGCCGGTCAGCCAGCTTGACGATGAGCGGATCACTGGAAATATGATCGTCCATGAAGGTGCCTAGGCGCACGCCTAAAGCGCGGGATATCTTCACCAACGGACGAAGAGACGGGTACATGTCGTCGTCTTCCACTGCGCGAAGAAAGCCTTCGGTAAGAACAGTGCGGTTGGCCAGGTCTTCAATGGTCAGTTTCTGCTTTTCACGGTAGGATTTAATCCTTGTACCGATAGTGCTCATTCGTAGATTCTCCTTAAGGACAGTTGCATTAGTACACATATGTAAAATCTTCTGGAATCATATGCATCAGAAGACAATAATTCGAAGCTCTTCCCCATACCCGAATCAGCAGCGAAAGTCACCCGCCCAAAAGGAAACCCAAGCGGTCACTTATTGCCTCTTTTATCGGCATCCATCCCGCAACAACCTACTGCAAAACGCCTGATACGAACGGGATTCGACAAGTGGAAAAGATTGTCAGGATCGTGAATGTATTATTATATTCAGTAACCATGGCTCCATAGGTTGCAAAGAAGCATGTGACTGTGTAATTTCTTTAAAAGTGCCAGAAAGAAGTAAGGATACATCGTGAAAGTTGAATTCCCTGACCCTCCAAAGAAGAAAGTTACCGCCGACGAGGTCATGCCCGATGGTGATGAGCAGAAAACTGCTATCCCCAAGGACGTGGAACGCAAAAAGATTTCCGGCGTATTTTCCAGTCAAACCGTTGCCAAAGTCGGCACCGGCACTACCACGCGCAAAACCATTCAGAAGGCCTACTGGTTCGCCGAAGAGCCTGCTGATGGCGAAAACGCAGAACCCATCGTCATGGTGCAACCGCTCAATAAGAACAACGTACCAGCCGGCCCTAAAGAACAGGTACCTCTGGCAGACTTTCTGGAACGATTCAATCCCGAAATCGAATACCATCAAAAAGTCGTCTTTCCCAAGATGAAGGAGATGAGCTCCACGATCCAACGCGCCGAATCACAACGCGACCAAGGTGCTCTCTATTCTGCCGAGTTCGAATTCAACAACGCCCTCGACTTCGATGAAGGCAATGTTCGCGCCAACTTCGGTCTTGGGCTGACCTACATGGAGCGCGGCGACTCGGCCAAAGCCGCCGACATCTTTGAACGAGTGGTCGGCCTGGATGCAGCCTTCACCCCCGAGCACAAGCATCTCTTCAATGAATTTGGAATCAATCTGCGCAAATCAAAACTTCTGGACCAAGCCGTGGACTACTATGCCCGCGCTCTGGAAATCAGCCAGAATGACGAGAACCTCTATTACAATGTAGGACGTGCCTACTTTGAACGCGGCGACATTGCGGAGGCCATCAAACACTTGCGTAAAGCCCTCGAAATCTATCCTGATTTCGCCGAAGCAAAACAGTTCCTCCAGTATATTGAAAAACGAAAAGGGTAACGCATGCCCATCATTCTGGACCGGGTATCTTTTGCGTATGACAACGGCCCGGCCATTCTTACCAATGCTTCCCTGACCATCGAACCAACTTCCTACGCCTTGGTGCGCGGACCATCCGGAGCAGGCAAGTCCACCCTTCTCCGACTTCTCTGTCTTTTAGAGGAGCCACAATCCGGTCAAATTCTTTTTTCAGGCACCTCTGTCACTGACATCCCTCCTGCTGAATTGCGCCGCTCGATGGCCTATGTCCAACAGATGCCCACACTTCTTGAAGGCACTGTACGCGACAATCTGCGCCTGCCATTTTCCTTTAAGGTCAACGAGAATCTAGCGCCGCCCTCTGACACCGACCTTGAAGCGCATCTCGCCAAATTTCTTCTGGACGGTGTGACTCTCGAAGCCCGCGCCAACACCCTTTCCGTGGGCCAATCCCAACGAGTTTGCCTCATCCGCAGCTTACTTTTGCATCCCAAAGCAATCCTCATGGACGAACCCACCGCCTCACTGGATGCCGACTCCGCCCGCGTGGTGCTCGACAAAGCGGCCGAACTCGCCCAAGGAGGCATGACAGTCATAATGATCTCCCATTCAGAGACCACACCGCCCGGTGTCACCCACACCATTCGCATCAACGACTGCCAGTTGGAGTACGTATGACCGCCACCCAAACCGTCATAGAAATCGGCCCGTTCCAACTCGCCCTTTGTCTCGGCTTCGTCTGTCTGGCCGGGGCCACCTCTTTCTATCACAAGCTCGACCTTGGGCGCGATCTATTCGTCGGCACCATCCGGACCTTTGCCCAACTTTTCCTCATGGGTTATGTGCTCAAATTTATTTTCGACGCCCATTACAGTTGGTTGGTTATTCTCATCTATTCCGGCATGGTCGCCGCCGCCGCACATATCATCAAAGGGCGCGTCAAAGAGCGTTCTATCCCTTTCGTCAAGCCCATGTACGTAACCATGCTGCTGACCTACACTCTGGTATCCTTCCTCGTAACCGGCGTCATAATCGGCGCTGAACCATGGTGGACCCCCCAATATTTCATTCCCATGGGCGGCATGATCATCGGCAATTCCATGACAGCCATAGCCATTGCACTCGACCGCCTCTTCTCGGATCTCAAGAGCCGACGCGCTGAAGTTGAAATGAAGCTCGCCCTCGGAGCCGATTACCGAGAAGCGTCCCAGGATATTCTGCGAGATGCTGTCAAAGCAGGCATGATCCCCTCCATCAACTCTCTCATGGCAGTCGGACTCGTCTCTCTCCCCGGCATGATGACCGGCCAGATCCTGGCCGGAGCCGATCCGCTCATCGCTATCCGCTATCAGATCGTCGTCATGCTCATGATTGTAGCCGCGACATCAATAGGCTCGCTGCTGATCACAGGGCTGGTAAGACGGAAATGTTTCTCTACGGCGCAAAGGCTTATATTGCGGTAAGAATGATGCCGCTCGCGCCAATGACTGCCTTCCTTAAGCGATTTTCAGCCCGCCTCAAAAAGCTCCCTCTTTTTTCACACACCGAGCCTTGTTCTTTTCCTCATGAACAGGTAATTTCCCACCTATCAAAACAGAAATCACCATTCCAACCCAATTGATGGGAGATATCATGTCCAAAATCACCGCAGTCATCCTCGCCGCAGGCAAAGGCACCCGCATGCACTCGGTCAAGCCGAAGGTGCTCCAAACCCTCCTGAACGAACCCATGCTCCACTACGTCTATGCCGCATTGGAACCCATGGGCATCGACACACTCTCCGTCATCGGCCACAATGCGAAGATGGTGGAGACCACGTTTCCGGAAAAAGCTGGCACCTTCATACTTCAGGCCGAACAACTCGGAACTGGCCACGCCCTGCAAGTAGCATGGGATGATGTCAGAAAATCAGACGCAGAATACTGCATGGTTATCAATGGAGACACCCCACTCATCACCACGGATTCTCTTGAGAAACTGGCAAAAACGGCTGGCTCCTGCGACCTCGCGTTCATGACCATCACCCCCAAGGGGGCGAACGCTTTTGGCCGTGTGGTTCGAAACGAAGACCGCCGCATCACCGCCATTGTGGAAGCCAAGGACTACGATCACAATGTCCACGGCTCAGCTACAGGCGAAGTCAATGCAGGCATCTACCTGTTGAAAGTGGCAACCATTGAACCGCTGCTGAATGAGTTGAAAAATGAAAATGCCAGCGGTGAATATTACATCACAGACTTAGTGCAATTCGGCGTTGAACGCGGCCTGACCATCGAAGGAGTACAGTGCGGCGACGACCTAAGCCTCATGGGCATCAACTCCCCGCGCGAACTGGTAGGGGCGGAAAAGGCATTACGCCATCAAATCGTTGACGCGCTCATCGATACAGGCGTACTTATCCACAACCCGGAAACCGTAACCATTGGCCCCAAGGTAACCGTGGAGCCAGGCGTTGAAATTTTCGGCCATTGTGAGATTTATGGAACCTCAACCGTCAAGGCCGGAGCAAGAATGGGTTCCTACAACTATATCACTGACGCTGTGTTCGAATCAGGTTGTGATATCAAGCAGTTCTGCCATATCGAAAGCGCACACGTAGGCGAAGGCGCAATAGTTGGCCCGTATGCTCGATTGCGTCCCGGTGCAGTGCTGAAAAAAGATTCCCGCGTTGGCAACTTCGTGGAAATGAAAAAGGCGACCCTGGGCGAAGGCTCCAAGGCGAGCCATCTCACCTATCTGGGTGATGCAGAAGTGGGTGCCGGAGCCAATATCGGCGCGGGCACTATTACCTGCAATTACGACGGTAAAAACAAGTTCAAGACCATTATCGGCGACGGCGCTTTCATCGGCTCCAATTCCGCTCTGGTCGCACCGGTGAACATAGGAAAAGACGCATTGGTCGGCGCGGGAGCCACCATCACCCGGAACGTACCGGCTGAACATACGGCCATTGCCCGCTCCAAGCAAAAAAACATCGACAAATGCCTGAAAAAATCCAATTGATTTTTAACAGGTCTAAGGATAAATAGTAGTTATGGAAATTGTTGACCGACTCGAAGGACGATTCAACGAGTTGTTAAATAAAATCAGTGAGTTGAAGGAAGAAAATCAGCGCTTGACGGAACAAGTCGAGGCCGAGAAACAGACGAAGCGTGACATAGAATCTCGCATCGATACACTTTTGGAGAAAGTCCAAAACGAGCTGGAATAACAGCAGGATACGATGCCACGATACACGCTGAACTTGTTTGGTCTTGATATATCCTTCAAGACAGATGCGGAAAACGACCGTATCGACGCTGCGCAAGAGTACCTGGAAAAAAAGTACAGCGACCTGACCATTGCGGCCAGTGATTTGAGCAAGGAAAAGGCTCTGACATTCCTGCTCCTCAGCCTGGCAGACGACTTTTTGGTCACCAAAACGCAGCTTGCGCAGATGGAAGAGAAGATCGGAGAGATTTTGGAAAAAACCGAATAGTCCTTGGCCGATGATAGGAAAGGACCCGGTTTGGCAAAAAAGAAATTACCCTGGGGTGTTTGTGATTACCAGGAGTGTTATTGAGCCAATACTCTGTAAAAGGGCGACGACTCCAGCGTACTGGTGAGCATGCCCGGCTAGTACCGGGAAGCCTAAAGGTGCGCGAGACATGCCCACCTGGAAATGCCAGGTTCAAAACAAACTGGTAACACGGCCTCCCGGGGATTTTTCCCCACCGGAACAACCGGCCGGGGTTACATACAGATAAAGCCTTCCACTGTTCTCACGATAGCTGCAACCGCAGCCCTCTTCCACTTTCGCTTGGGTATTGCCCATGCAAATGGCTATAAAAATGCCAAATGCTGGACGCAAGAAGTGCCAAAGACCCCGCGTAGCTCTATTGCGCAATGGGTTGGAGTTCTTGCAGCAATGCCGCAAAGAGTGCTTTGTGCACAACTTGCCTTACTTGGGCGTCAACAGACCGCCGATAGTCTGTCAACTTATATACAAGGAGAACCCCATGTTAGCCGAAATCGCCATGATCGGCGCTGGAGCAGCATTCGGCCTCGGAGCCGGGTTCATGCTCAACCGGTACATAGCAAACAAGCAGATTTCTGATTCAAGGGGTCTGGCTGAACGCATTGTCGAAGAGGCCAGAAAGGAAAGCGAGGCTCTGAAAAAAGAGACACGCCTCCAAGCTCAAGACGAAATTTATAGCCAGAAAAAAGAACTGGAACGCGAATTCAAAGAACGCGAAGGCCAGTTGAAAGGTGAACAGAAACGTCTCCACTCCAAAGAAGAACGTCTCGACGCCAAACGCGAACAGGTAGCAGACAAGGAAGCTCATACTGTCGAGTTGGAAAAACAACTCATCAAGCAGGAAAAGCACCTTGTCGACACTGAAGAAGAACTTGTGCGCAAGGCCGATGAACATGAACGTAAACTGCAAGAGATTTCCGGGCTGACCGTTGAGGAAGCCAAGGAAAATCTCATGACCGAAATTGAATCTCGCACCCGCCACGAAGCCGCCAAGATGATTCGTAACATCGAGATGGAGGCTAAGGAAAGCGCCAGCAAGAAGGCCAAAGAGGTCCTCTCACTGGCACTCCAACGTTATGCGGGTGATTATGCGGGCGAGCAGACTGTCACAGCCGTGACCCTGCCGTCCGAAGATATGAAAGGCCGCATCATCGGCCGCGAGGGCCGTAACATTCGTGCCCTGGAAGCCGCCACCGGCGTTGACCTCATCATTGATGACACTCCGGAAACCGTGGTCCTGTCCGCGTTCAGCCCGCTCAAGCGCGAAGTCGCCAAGCAGGCTCTTGAACGCCTCATCCACGATGGCCGAATCCACCCGGCACGCATTGAGGAAATCGTCAAGAAAGTCGAATCCGAGATGGACACCAAGCTCAAGGAAATCGGCGAACAGGCCACCTTTGATGTTGGTGTGCATGGCATCCATCCTGAGCTGGTCAACCTGTTGGGCCGCCTCCACTACCGCACCTCCTTCTCCCAGAATGTGCTCCAGCACTCCATGGAAGTCGCATTCCTGTGCGGCGTCATGGCTGCCGAACTCGGCCTCAACGAAAAGGAAGCCAAACGCGCTGGCCTGCTGCACGATCTGGGCAAGGCTGTGGATCACGAGATCGAAGGTCCCCACGCCATCATCGGTGCGGACATCGCCAAGAAACACGGCGAATCCAAAGAGATCATCCACGCCATTGCAGCGCACCATGAGGACACGCCGCCCATGTCCATCCTGGCCAATCTGGTTCAGGCAGCGGATTCCTTGTCCGGCGCCCGACCCGGTGCACGTAAGGAACTGCTTGAGAACTATGTCAAACGTCTCGAAGAACTGGAAGGCCTCGCCACCGGTTTTGACGGCGTGATCAAGGCATACGCCATTCAGGCTGGCCGCGAGATCCGCGTTATGGTCGACTCCGACAAGATCGGTGATGAGAACACATATGTTCTCTGTAAAGACATCGCGGAAAAGATCGAAAACAACATGACCTATCCCGGACAGATACGGGTTACAGTCATCCGTGAAAAGCGGGCCGTCGGCTACGCTAAATAAGCATTATCAAAGGCCCGGTCTTCCTTGAAGATCGGGCCTTTTGTATTGCTAGGGCCTGAACGCTTAAAAAATGTTTACTCCAAACAAAAATTATCATGGCCTCTGGCCTAGTATATAGAGTACGTTCACCCCAAGGCCATCTTTTCTGGATCGCAATAGAGTTAACACGAGTATGATCAGCGATATGAGCACCAACGACAAGGACCAATTGAGAGATTCCATGGACAGATCCATGAACGTTTTCCGCGCTGAAATGGGCGAAGCAGAATTCAACCGTTTTTCCGAGCTCATCCACACGGAATTCGGTATAAAAATGCCGGCGACCAAAAAGGTTCTGCTCCAATCAAGGTTCCAGAAACGGCTGCGCGCTCTTGGTATGAACTCATACAAAGAGTACTGTGATTACGTTTTCTCCAAAGATGGTCGCGAAAAAGAGCGTTCCCAACTCATCGACGTGGTGACCACTAATACCACCCATTTTTTCAGGGAACCCAAACATTGGGAGATCATGGACCGCATCGTCATGCCCGACATCTGGCGCCGTGGCATTGGACGCGGTCAACCACTCAAAATGTGGAGCGCTGGTTGTTCTAGCGGTGAAGAACCCTACACACTGGCGATGCTCCTGGCAGACTTCCAGTCCAAGCACTCCGGGTTTGACTTCTCCATCCTGGCCACGGACATTTCTGTTGAAATTCTGCAAAAGGCCAAGCGCGCCGTCTACTCCTTGGATAAAGTGGATGACATCCCCATGGAGTACCGCAAAAAGTACCTGCTCAAGTCCAAGAAGAATCCTCTTTTCAAAGTGGACGCCCCCCTGCGCAGCAAGATTACCTTCCAGCGCCTCAATTTCATGGAAAATTTCAAACTGGCCGATCAGCAGGATATTATCTTCTGCCGAAACGTAGTCATCTATTTCGACCGCCAAACCCAGGTAGTGCTGTTCGACAAATTCTGCAACAACCTCAAGCGAGGCGGCTACCTTTTCATCGGCCATTCCGAATCCCTGTCCGGCATGACACTTCCTATCAAACAAGTTGCACCAACGGTGTTCCAACGAATCTAGTTGACCCCAGCCCACGGATGACTATCCTCTCCCTGATCTGATTTATTTCAAACAAGGACGGAAACGCACGTCATGCGCATTCTTTTTCTCGGCGATATCGTTGGCCGCCCAGGTATGAGGGCAGCAACTGAAAACATGGCCCGGCTCCGCGAGGAAATCGGGGCGGACTTCATATTTGTCAATGGCGAAAACGCCAATGACGGATACGGCCTCAAAACCAAGCAAGCCAAAAAACTATTCAAGGCGGGCGTAGACGGAATCACGGGCGGCAATCACATTTGGGCTGCCAAAGACCTCTACAACATGTTGGAAAGCGATGGTCGCATCCTTCGTCCCCACAACTACGCTGAGCATCTGCCCGGCACTGGTGTCGGTATATTCAAAAAAGCCGGTCTGCCACCTGTGGCGGTCATCAACATCATAGGGCGCACCTTCATGCCGCCCATTGACTGCCCTTTTGCCGCCATCGAGACCGTGCTGGACGAAATGTCTGCCGACATTCCCGTACAGATTGTGGACTTCCACGCCGAGGCCACAGGCGAAAAGATTGCCATGGGCTACTTTCTCGACGGCAAAGTCTCGGCCATGGTCGGAACCCACACACACGTGCAGACCAACGACGCCAAAGTACTCCCCGGCGGCACTGCCTACCTCACGGACCTCGGCATGTGTGGCGCGCAGGATTCATGCATCGGAATGAAGCCAGAAATCATCCTGGACCGCTACCTGACAGGCCTGCCTCGACAGCTCGAAGCAGCCTCTGGACGCGGGATTTTACAAGGCGCAATTTTTGACATAGATGATACCACCGGACGGGCCACTTCCATGGTCACGTACCAACAGGACAAAACGCCGCTGTTGTAGCGGAAGACAAGACAGAACTAAGAGGATTCAATGAACATTTACGACGAACTAAAATGGCGCGGGCTTATCCACCAGGTCTCTGACGAAGAGAAGGTACGCGAGTATCTGGCTACTCCTGGCGCGTCCATGTATTGCGGTTTCGATCCCACCGCCGAATCCCTGCACGTAGGTAACCTTGTGCCCCTGCTCTGTCTCGTGCGCATGAAACGCGCTGGCCACAACCCTCTCTACCTCATGGGTGGAGCCACTGGCCGCATCGGCGACCCATCGGGCAAGGACAAGGAACGCGAACTGTCGGACACCAACCTCATGGAAGAGCGTCTGGAGAAGATCAAGGGCCAGGTGCGCCGCTTTGTCGAGCGCAACACGAACGAGCGCCCAGACATCGTCAATAACTATGACTGGTTCAAAGAAATTTCCGCCATTGGCCTGCTCCGAGACATCGGCAAGCATTTCACGGTCAACTGGATGCTCCAGAAGGAATCCGTCAAAGGCCGCATTGGCCGCGATGAAGTCGGCATTTCCTACACCGAATTTTCCTACATGATTTTGCAGTCCTACGACTTCTATCATCTCTACAAGAACTACAATTGCAAACTCCAGATCGGTGGAGGAGATCAGTGGGGCAATATCACCGCTGGTTGCGAATTCGTTCGTCGCCGCGAAGCCCACGATGGCGAGCAGGCCGAAGCATACGCGCTCACCTTCCCGCTCATCACCACCGCGTCCGGCAAGAAATTCGGTAAATCGGAAAAGGGTGCCATCTACCTCAATGCCGAGGTAACCTCGCCCTATACCTTCTACCAGTTCTTCATCAACACTGATGACCGCGATGTCATCAAGTTCTTGAAGCTCTTCACCTTCCTGGACGAGAACGAGATCAATGCTCTGGAAAAGGAAATGGAAGAATCCGCTCACCTGCGCACCGCCCAGAAACGTTTGGCAGAGGAAGTAACCCGCATGATACACGGCCAGCACGAGCTGGACCGTGTTCTGGCCGCCACAGAAGCCCTGTTCGGCAAAGGCGACCTCACACAGGTTGACCCCACCACTCTGCGTGCCGCTCTGGAGTCCGCTCCCAGCCAGCGCTATGCACCCGGCGATGTCCCTGACCTGCCCCAGATGCTGATGGACCTCGCCCTGGTCAAGTCCAAAGGCCAAGCCCGCAAGGACATCAAGGCAGGCGGTGTCTACATCAATGGTAATCGCGTAGAAGACGGCCAGGAAATCCAGGACAGCAACTTCCTCGCTGGCGAGCTTCTTGTCATCCGCAAAGGCAAAAAGAACTACGGTTTGATCACTCGCGGCTAAATACACACGAAGTATACGACAAATTAAAAGCCGCCTTAGCATGACAAAAGTAATAGAGCTTACGCTTTGAAACGATATCCCACACCACGCACGGTTTCGATATAGTTGGCATATGGGCCGAGCTTCTGACGAAGGCGGCGGACATGGGTGTCGACTGTACGGGAATAGCCCTCAAAGTGAGTATCCCAGACAGTATCCAAAAGGTTGTCGCGGGTCTGGACTTTACCAGCGCCGGAAATGAGTACCGTCAGGAGCTTGAATTCAGTGGCTGTGAGAGCCATTTCGCCGCCATCCACGGTAAGCAAATGGGCCTCGAAATCGATCTTGAGACCGCCACGCTCCCACATCTTGGGAGTGTCCGGTTCGGGAGCGCCGGAGCGTCGCAAGACCGCTTTAATGCGCAAGACCAGTTCACGCGGAGAGAATGGCTTGACCACGTAATCATCAGCACCGAGTTCCAGACCGACGATCTTGTCCACTTCCTCTCCCTTGGCGGTGAGCATAATGACCGGAATGCGGGAAAGAGCGGAATCCCCCTTCAGTTGGCGGCAGGTTTCCAGTCCGTCCATGCCGGGCATCATGAGGTCCAGAAGCACTATATCCGGCTTGAACGCGGCAGCAAGGTTAAGACCTCCCTGCCCATCTTCAGCGGCGGCGACATCAAAACCAGCGGAAGTGAGGTTGTATTTCAACAGTTCCCTGGTATCGCGGTGATCTTCAATAACCAGAATTTTTTGTGCAGACACAGTTGCATCCCCTTGGTGGAAATATATTGTTACGGCCTGCTATAGCCCATCTTGTGTGAAGGAAGTGTTACAACCAAGTAACTTTATCGCGACGAAATGTCATATTTTTTTCAAAACACAGGTTTCTCAACCCTACTCATTTCCATCAAAAAACAGCATTTGAGCCCTTAAGGGAAACTCAGTCCAGTCCGATAGGGTATGTAACAACAAAAGAAACCTCACCATGGATGGAGAGTGACATGTATTATTACGGATTTGATAAGAAATTTCCCTCAGGCAGCAAATACTGGACAATGTACGACGACCAGCTCATCGGCATGCTTTTTTCCAAGATCGTCAACAAGACCATGTCCGTTGAGAATTGTGAAACAGACTCCGAGGAACTAGTCGACGAAATGGTCCACAACCTCTTTGATCTCTGCTTCTACATCAACAAGGATTTCCACGACTGTTAGATTGATGGCGCTCACGTCCACTAATGAAAAGGCCGTTGTGGGAGAATAATAAAGTTAAGAACTCTAGCCGCTCCTGAGATTCCTTAAAAGGAACCAATCAGGAGCGGCTTTGTCATGGCAAAAAAGTAGTACTCCCAGACTTAGGTAAAGACCAAAAATTGGATCAAGGAAGGACGTGGCGCAGGTCGAGAGCGTGACTACAAGCCAAGGCCGACCTTACGAGATGCCCCCTCCATAGTCCGGTCTCATCGTGTGTACGGTCACAAAGAGGATGCCTCCCCTCTATTGTATGCATCCATTGCCAGAATTGATCTAAACACATCATCACTGATAGCCATGTCTACCTCTAACTAGTAATTAAGATTAACCCCTAAAAACTCTAATATAAACGGCGTAATTATGAAGGAAATGGTACAGAAAAAGAACCAGCCAAGGTGAGAAGAAGTACATATGCGAAAGAGCCGCAGAAGGAGAAAAAAAACTATTAGCGGTCCCCCCAAAAAAATACCGACGGCTGTAAGATCAGTCGCACAATCTCGCCAGGCAGCCACCCAAAAAATCTCAATTAGAACGCATATCAGGAGAGTTCTCCATCTCTTCAGAAAAAACGGGGACACCTTACTCATTTTCGATTTATTATTTCTAGGCATTTTTTGTCAGCATGTATCTCTTGTAGGCTGTTTTCATCGGTATAAGCTTCAAAATAAGCATTGAGAATAAGGCGGTTATGAAGAACAATAGAACAAAATCTTGAATCGCAATTGGTTTCCTAAAGAGCACTATAAAGAATAAAAAGACGTATACACTAGTGGCAATAATTATCACAGTTTGATTTTGTTTATGGTTAGATGCTTTCCTCAGACTCTTTAAAGAATACATTTGAAAGCATATATATTTAAAATTTAGCCTAGTGAATATCAAAGATATAATCCAATAAGATAGTGTTAAGAAAAGATATAACATCTTATAGTATTGCTCATGAAGGATGTTGTATCTATATGACGCAGTAAAGATTAGCTGAACGACTAATAATACAAATACATATATAAAAACAACATCATCTGCATAAACAACATGGTTTCTACTCATTGGGACGGTCTTTTTAAAACGGAAATGGCTGTTGTTATCTCCATGTAGTGCCAAGAAAAGAAATCCCATTGTGAACAATGTAACTATCCATGACTGAGTAGTTAGCCAAACTGTGGGAGTAGCTGTCAAAATACATATTTTTAAAGTGTGTTTGTAGATAAAATCACACAATTTTTTTGGACATTGGCGCCACCTCCCTTATATTAATTAATCAAGCCTGATTCCCTCTATTCCCTTCATCCGGCCTCAGTCTCACTTACCCTTTTGAAACACGCTCTTCAGCTTCTTCGTCCAAGACGACTGAAGCTGAAGAGGGGGGATTAAAAGCCATTTCATGTCACTCACAAAAAGATGCTGCTGGGCCGGGCTCTTTCTATTTATTGCACTTGGAATGCCTTGATGCGATCAGCCACGTTTTGCCTGATGTTCTCATAGAACAACGAGTAGTCGTAAACGTGGTAAACACCCTTAGGGAAATTCGGAGGGCTATCACTGACCATTGCCGGGTCCGACGGGACCACCACAAGTCCTGAATCAACTACTTGCGCCGAAGTATACTCAGGGATGACCGTGCTCTTCATATCCTTATCAAAAAAACGCGAGCCGAGATTGAGCGTGGCCGGAGCAAACTTACCGTCTGTTCTCCACGTAAGCGGGTTGACTACAACACCGCCGGGTTTGAGCGTGGGAGCCATCTTCTGCCGCCCCGCCGCAACCGTGTTGTAACCCATGAAACAATTGGTCTGAGTCGCGCTTTCGCACATCGTCAGGGCCGGGTTGCGCTTCAAATCTTCCGGCGTGATGGACCAGCCGACAAGGTAAGCCGCCACCAACTGCTTTTCCACTCCGAGAGAACCCCAATGCTTGACGACCAACTCTGTGAGCAAGTCTGACCCTTGGCTGTGTCCGGCCAGGAAGAAAGGCCGCCCTTGGTTGTAGTGCTTGAGATAATAGGTGAACGCGCGCCAAACATCATCCATGCCGTATTTGATGAGCTTGTCCATGTCTTCCGCTGGAAGGCCGAGGCCCGCCATATTCATCTGGCGATAGTATGGAGCGTACAGATTGGCTTGCCCCTTAAAGACACTCGCCTGTTTGATGAGTGTATTGCCCGCAAGTTTGCTGAGGACAGGACTCGTCTTATCCATAAGCCAGTGTTCCTGGTCCATCAGGATAGTTGGATACACCCAAAAGATATCAACGGAGTGGCCGTTTGGATTCTCTGGCAAAGCAACCCACCCGGCAGCTTTGGCATAATCCGGTGCTGCCGGTGCCTGGGCAGGATCAAAAGGAGCGAGCGTGGAGCCAGCAATAGCAGGAGCACAATACAAAAACAGCGCCAACACAAATGTGATGGCGCTGTTCATATTAATACGAGATTTCATATTAATCCTTCAGACTGTTTTTAACGGCTTGAATGACATCAGCGACATCCTCATCAGTCAGCTTGGCCGAAAGCGGCAGACTCAGGGTCTGACGGCCAATATTCACGGCATGGGGAGTGTCTTCCAGATCCCAACCGAACCGTTCACAGTAATAGGGGTGTTCAGGGATGGAAAGATAGTGAACACCGCAGCCGATATTTTCCTTGGTCATGCGATTCAGAAATTCGTCACGGTCAATGCCGGTGTAAACCGGGTCCACCATGAGAGTATAAAGATGGCGAGCATGACGGGTGTTCGGCTCATCAGGAGAAGGTTGCCCAACAGGCAGCGGCTTGAACGCCTCCTGATACATGTCCCAGATCTCACAGCGGCGCACGTAGTACTCTTCCACCCGTTTGAGCTGGTGAATACCGATGGCGGCCTGAATGTCCATCATGTTGTATTTGAACCCGGCGTGGACCACCTGATAATGCTTGTAACCATCGTCCGAGAACCGCTTCCATGCGTCAGCAGACATACCATGCAGGCCGAGCACCTTGACGTTCTGGATGTCCTCTTCGTTACGAGCCATAACCATGCCGCCCTCACCGGTGCAGACATTCTTGGTCACATAGAAGGAGAAGCAACCAAAGTCACCGAAGGTTCCGGCGTGCTGCCCTTTGTAAGTGGTCTCGATAGCGTGGGCACAATCTTCCACCACCTTGAGGTCGTGTTCCCTGGCAATAGCCATGATTGAATCCATATCGCAGGGACGACCAGCAAAGTGGACGGGCAGAATCGCCTTGGTCCGCTTCGTGATCTTCTTGCGAATACATTCGGGATCAATGTTCTGCGTCCTGGGATCAATGTCCGCCAGCACCGGAGTACATCCTGCATGGATGATGGCATTAACCGAGGCGCAGAATGTCAGCGGCGTGGTGATGACTTCATCACCAGGCTTGAGACCGAGCGCCACCAGCGAAAGATGTAGGGCCGCTGTACAGGAGTTGCAGGCGGCGGCATAGCCAGCACCAAGGTAAGCCGAAAAATCAGCCTCGAACTGGGCGACCTTTGGTCCGGTGCCAAGCCATCCAGCCTTCATGGACGCCACAACTTCATCTATCTCAGGCTGCTCAATACAGGGCGAACCGAATACCAAAAAATTATCTTTTGAACGAACAGGCATGTCCGTCATACTCCTTGAAAGTGTTTAAATTCTGTGGCCGATCTACCAGATATAGGACGCACGGTAAATGACAATCAGGCAACGCCTACACCGTCAGAGTTGCGTTTTGTGACTCCGTCCGATATGTAACCAACCCGGCCCGATACTGGGCCTATAATAATGATCTGATATGAGGTACCGCAATGATCAGACCTGATTTTGAAAAAATGGACGGATTGATTCCCGCCATTGCCCAGGACGCCGAAACCGGCGAAGTCCTGATGATGGCTTACATGAATGAAGAATCCTGGGATAAAACCCTTGAGACCGGCGAGGCCCATTATTGGAGCCGCAGCCGCAAAAAGCTATGGCATAAGGGCGGTACCTCGAGCCATACGCAGAAGGTGAAGTCCATCCGCATTGATTGCGACGACGACACCTTGGTGCTTCTCATCGACCAGATCGGCGGCGCGGCCTGTCACTTGGGCTACCGCTCCTGCTTTTTCCGTGAATTAAAAGATGGCAAGGTGAGCGAATGCTCCCCCATCGTCTTCGACCCCAAAGAGGTATATAAATAATGTCTAAGCAATTTCTCCGTCTCGGTGTCCCCAAAGGTTCTCTCCAGGATGCAACCCTCAAGCTTTTCAAAAAAGCGGGTTGGAACATCAAGCTGCACAACCGCAACTACTTCCCGGACATCGACGACGACCGCATCAAATGCTCCCTGGCTCGCGCTCAGGAAATGTCCATGTACGTCCAGAACGGCACCTTTGATGTCGGCCTGACCGGCATGGACTGGATCAAGGAAAACAAGTCCGACGTGGTTGTCGTTGACGACCTGATCTACTCCAAGGTGTCCAACCGCAAGGCGCGCTGGGTACTCTGTGTTAAAGGCGACTCTCCTTACACCAAGCCGGAAGATCTGAACGGCAAAAAGATCTCCACCGAGCTGATGGGCTTTACTGAGGACTACTTCAAGTCTAAGGGCATTGACGTGGATGTTTCCTTTTCCTGGGGCACCACCGAGGCCAAGGTCATTGAAGGCCTGTGCGACGGTATCGTTGAAATCACCGAGACCGGCACCACCATCAAGGCAAACGGTCTTCGCATCATCGCTGAACTGATGCAAACCAATACCCAGCTCATCGCCAACAAGGAAGCGTGGGAAGATCCCAAGAAGCGCAAGCTCATCAAAGAGATCAACATGCTCCTTCAGGGCGCACTCAAAGCCGAGAAAATGGTTGGCCTCAAGATGAACCTGCCCAAGGACAAGCTGGCAGAACTGAACGGCTCCCTGCCCTCCCTGAACTCCCCCACCGTGGCCGAATTGCAGGACCCCAGCTGGCTGTCTGTAGAAATCATGGTTGAGGAAACGGTTGTTCGCGACCTGATCCCCCAGTTGGTAGAATTCGGCGCAGAAGGCATCATCGAATACCCGCTGAACAAAGTTATCTAGTACCAGCGAATATACGACAAACAAAAAGGCCGGGAGGATTATCCCCCCGGCCTTTTTTTACGTCCTGATCAGCGACCAGAAATATCGAGTCCCCTTGGCTGCGCGATAGCTGGCTGATTCGCCCAGGCTCCACCCATCTGGCAGATCGCCCGCTTCCGGGGCCGGGTCATTGGCCAGAATGACGATAAGACCACCAGGCCGCAACATGGGGTGCGTAAAATCAAGTAACTTCTTCCACGGCATAAAAGCGCGGCTCAGGATAAGGTCTGCGGTATCCGCTCCAATCTTATCCAGAGCGTCTTCAGCCCGACCATTAAACACCTTGGTGTTTGGCAACTTCATCTTGCCCAGTACGGACCCCATGAACAAGGAACGCTTTTCCCGAACCTCCACCAGCCAGTATGAACCATCCTGCCATAGACAACGCAGAGGGATGCCCGGCAAGCCGGCTCCAGCCCCAAGGTCCAAAGTAAGGGGAGATGCCCCAGTTTTGAGGTCTGCAAGAAAATCAGCAAGATATAAGGAATCAACCACCAGAGTATTGAAGACATCCTGCCAAGTGGAACGCCCAACCAAATTCATCTTCTTGTTCCATTTAATTAGCTGGTCCAGATAGGAAGCCAAAACATGAGCCTGGTCCGGCGTCACGTCCCGACCTAACCGGGAAGCAGCGAAGGATACATCTTTGGGAGTGGGGTTCATTATTGCCATGGGGTTGAAGTATCGGGTTTTCAAATAGGAATCCAGTTTTTCATGGAAACAAACTAAACATAATAGTTATGGCTACTCTTCTAATCATTAGCATGGTATTTGATACGTTGGAAATTAGGCGGCAATTATGAATAAAATGCTTACACAATTTTTCTTATTCCTTGCTATCAGCATGTTGGCCAGTTCTACTGCTGTTGCCGATGTCTTTTCCTTTTCTACGGCTGACAACCAAGCACATCCACGATCCGTAGCCATGAATGTGGTAGTAACCGAATGCTTCAAACGCATGGGACACAGTGCCAGTATCCACCCTATGCCGTCAGAACGTTCTTTGTACAACGCCAACGCCGGTGTTCAGGATGGCAACTTTGTCCGAACCATGGGTATCAGTGCCACATATCCAGACCTTATAGCTGTTCCAGAACCCCTCTCAAAAAATACCATCGTAGCTTTTTCCAAGTACCCTAATCTCAAAGTAGATGGTTGGAAAAGTTTACTTCCCTACCACGTAGCCTGGGTACGTGGCTGGAAAAACTGCGACCGTGAGCTCAAAGAAGCCAAAACCATCACTCGCATGCCCAATGAAGAACTCCTCTTTCGTTTTTTGAGTGAAGGTCGCGCCGATGTCGGCGTCTTTGGGCTGGAAACCGGTGTTCAAAAGCTACGAGAACTCGCGATTCTGAATGTTCTCCCCATCACGCCGCCCATTACAGAGAGTACCCTTCATCTCTATATACACAAATCTCACGCCCACCTGATCAACCAAATCTCGGCCACCTTGCGAGCCATGAAACTGGACGGTACATACAGAAAAATCCTTGACCAGACATACCAATGATCACCACTACAGGATAAATTTAGTAGCCCAGACGCAAGAAAAGCCTTCTGAGGGCAGAAGACTTTTCTTGAGGAGGTTAGGTCTGTCGAATAAGGGGTTCGACACCCGGAGTGTGACGGACATGCTGACTGCTTCTCTTTGCATGTCTTGAGTCCCTTATAGAGAGTTTCTTTTCCGACTTCCTTGATCTAAATCAATAACTGGGGAAAAATTAACTTTTCTCCACTCCCTTAACCACAACCAGAGTCACATCGTCTTCTTGATTGTTATTGGCGAAGCCATTCACAGACACCACAATTGCATCGACAATTTCCTCCGCGCTCTTAGTCGCATTATCACTGAGAATTTTTTGCAATCGCGTATTACCGTACATGTCGCCACGACTGTCATGAGCTTCCCAAATACCATCCGTGCCGATAAGCAATATCTGACCGGGGCCAAGCAGGGCCATCGTGTTTTCATGAAACTCCCATGCACTCACTACCCCCATGGGAATGTCCCCACCGCGCAACTCAGTGAATGTACCACTTTCAATATCATACAAGACCGGTGGTTGGTGCCCTGCATTTACCCACGTGGCTGTGCCTGAGTCTGGATCCAAAGAGATCGCGAACAAAGTGATGAACCGACCTGTAGAATCAATATCTCGGCTTAAATGCGTATTGGCGATGGCGATGTTCCGAGCCAAAGAAGAAGAAAGATTTACAGATTGACGAACCATAGCTCTGCCAGCGGACATTAAAAGCGCCGCCCCTATACCGTGTCCAGACACATCGCCCACAGCCACGGTCAGCTTGCCACACCCTTCATCCTCACAGGGTATAAAATCATAAAAATCACCGCCCGTTTCATCTGAAAACGACGCTCTCCCAGCCAACTCCAGACCATGCAGCTCAGGCGGTACTTCCGGTAGAAAGTGTTGCTGCACTTCCTTGGCAATGCGCAATCCTTCGCGCATGCGAACCCCGTCTCTGAGTGAGGCGATCATAGTGTTGGTGTGCCCGGCAATGACACCCATTTCGTCGGAAGTAACCACTGGCACCTGGCGCGATAAGTCGCCATTGGATACCAACTCCAACACCTCTGTTTCATTATTAAAAAGGATTCGCAAATTACGTGCATAGGAAAAGACAAGATTGATGACCATAATGATCAGGAAGCCCATAACAAAAAGTATGTCCAACAAGACCGACTTACTGAGCGTGTTAAATGACTCCATTGAAAGCCCTTGTTCAGCAAGCCAGCTTACATCACGAATAAGCACTAATAGGATAATAGCAGTTATAAGCAGCAACACTAGGGTTGCCACCACGGAAAACCGCTTCGTGAGAGGACTCAGGCGTTGTGGGGGTGTATACAGACCAGTACCGGACAAGGAATCCTTGATAACCCGTCGTTCACGTGCCAGCGCTAGATCCAACGCAGCAAACATCCCCACGGTAAAGACACCGAGCACCAACTTCATACCACTCTGCACAAGTGGGAAGCCATAACCGAAGAGTAAAATGAAAGCCATCGCCATGCCAGCAGCGAAATATAGTGCCAACTCCAATCGAAATTGACGCAATGATTGATTAATGGGTTCATCCACAACTACATAGATTTTTTCAAGCCAAGGGCGAAGCAGAAACGCAACAGTCTGCGGTATGAAAATGACCAATCCAAGCTCCCAGACCGGAAGCTGTACCATAAAAGGTCAAACTTGGCCGCCATAAAGAGTACCACCCACCACGCTGACAATGGCGTAAACGAACGCCCTCATTGAACACCAACTTGAAACCATAGGCTCTTTTCCTTTTCTCTTCCTTTGCCAACCGCAGCAATCTCGTTTAATCATAGTTAGCACATACGATATGAACAAGTCTTCTCAATGAAGGAGTTTTTTACTAATGAAAAGAATATATAGCCTCACTCTGGCTCTATTGCTTATCCTCCCATCCCTAGCTTTTGGCGCTGAGGGATTCCCCCGCACCCTGGCCGGAATCACACTAGGGGACAACATGGATCAGTATACAGATCTCTGCAAAGGCGGCATCCCCACTCCGATGCCTGATGCTCCATTCCTGAGCGAAATCCACATAGACCCGGATTCCATTCCTGGTATTCGTGGTGGCAGCATCACCTATACCAACAGCACACCTAGTAAAAAAGTAGTTCGCATCAAGCTCAAATTTCATGAAAAACGACAGGATCTTTTTGAAGAACTGCTGGATAAGTACCAAAAGGCTTACAAAAGGCCAGATTCCTATCGCGGCGATTCATTCCGCAATGTTATTGCTTGGCAGTGGGACTTCACACAAGACAAGGAACGCATTGGCTTGCTTCTCATGTGGAGTCGAGAACGTCAGCTTCGCCCAGGGGTATCTATAAAGATGACCTTGGATTCACTGGTGGACGCAGAGTACAAGGCGTTCAGAGCCCGGCATAAGAAACTAAGCAAAGGTTCAAGGGCGGGCAAAGAAGGTCCGAGCCGTATTAAAAACCTCAACGAATTCGTGCCCCGCTAGGATGACCGAATTCCGCTGGAACCGCGTAGGGCTGACCACACCCACAACATGGGAACCATCTGCTTTAGAAAGAGATGGTTTCCTGCTTGAATGCGAAGGACAGCCCGTTTGTGAACTAAAATGGCGAACCATCCAGGGACGTTTCTCTTTTGAGAAGCACATTAAGAAACTTTCCAAAGGACACAAGAATGTTGCCATCCATGCGGTCGATATACAGGATGCTCCCGAACCGTGGCGCAACAGCGTATCAACCATAGAACAATCCGGAATGGAGGTGCATTCCTTCATCTGGTCTCTCCACAACCTAAAGGGTATGGGAGCGGCACTACATAATCCCGCAACGGGTTTGGCCGTACTTATCCAATTCTTTCTGGCTAGCGACTCTAGTACGCCTACGGCATCCACCGTTCTTGCTTCATTCAAGGATTTCTCAACTGGTAAAAGTACGCCTTGGGCTATGTTCGGTCTTGAAGGCCGTGTACCTACGAGCTTTGTTCTCAATACCTTTTCGTTCAAACCGGGCCATTACTCCGTGCTCTACTGGTTACCTAAATCAGGTAAGCAGTCTGACCGCACTCCGCCCGGCAAAGGACCAGGGGTGGCACTCTCCTTTGAAAGGTTTGCACCTGCCAGTGTTTTGCTCAAAGAGACCAACCTTATAGAATGGTCACATTCAAATCTTGACCCCACCCTTCCAAAACAGCTCCTCACAGACACACCAGCCAATGAAGTGGCATGGCAAGGGGTTACTAAGTCCTCTATGCTACGCAACATGCTTGGCCGTTCAGTATATGAGCAAGGTCGTGTATGGATGACCGACACAGGCAACGCTATTCTTTGCGTTAGAGCCTACGGCCATTTAGATATGCCACAAGCAACTTTTCAGACAATCTGTGAGTCCTATGCCGTTGTTTAAGAAACGCCAGCCTCAGCCCGTTATTACACGAGCAGAGGCCCTACAGATGATTCCGGTCCGCAACAGTGCAGTCGAAGAGACCAACCTTAACAATGGACTAATGGAGATTGCCTATCCTTTGTCTGTAAAACCTTGGTTTGGCAAGATCGCCGAGTCCGTTGGATTGTGGGATAAGCGTCCTATGATTAAACGTCTGGAACTGGACGAAATGGGTTCCTTTGTCTGGTCAAGCATTGATGGAAAATCCACAGTGAAGCAACTGGCCGAGGCATTCGTAAAAGAATACGATGTCCAGCTACGAGAAGCAGAACTGAGCGTAACCGCTTTCATCAAGACCATCGGCCAGCGTGGCATTATCGGATTAAAATAGTCCTTCACCCACCATTGCACAAAAAAAGAAGGCGAGCCGCAATTGCAACTCGCCTTGAAATTTGTATTCCAAATTCGCGGTTAGTCGTTGCCTAACGTAATCTGAAACGCGATGGAGTAAAGGTGGTCAAAGAAGTCCACATACTCAACCGGGATATGCGACGGCACGTTGATGCGGGCGGGCGCAAAATTGATGATACCACGAATATTGGCATCCACCAGATGGTTTGCAGCGCGCTGAGCGCGGTCAGGCGGTGTAGTGATGATGCCGATTTCCAACCCCATCTCAGGAGCTTGCTCTCTAAGGTGTGTGGGGCAGACGATTTCCAATCCCTCGAATTCACGGCCAATCTTGTCCGGGTCGCAGTCAAAAGCCGCAGCGATATGAAAGCCACGCTTTTCAAAGTCATGGTGCCGCAGCAGGGCTGTGCCCATGTTGCCCACACCGATGAGCGCACATTTCCAGACGCGGTCAATACCGAGCGACTGTTTGATGGAAGTAATGAGCTCCTGGACGTAGTATCCTACGCCACGCACTCCGAACTCACCGAAATATGCGAGATCTTTTCTGATCTGCGACGAATTAACCGAGCAGGCGCGAGCCAGCTTCTCGGAAGAGATCACGTCATTACCGTCACGCAACAGATTCTCAAGAACCTGAATGTAGACGGCAAGGCGGCCAATAGTCGCTTTGGGGATGTGTTCGCTTTTCATGTCGTTAACGTCTCTTACGGTACAATTCGTACCAGTCATGTGAAACTTTTAACAAGACAAGAGTCTAAAAAGGGAGGCCGGAGCCTCCCTCTATAAACATCTTAGTGGTCTAAAACTAGACGACGAAGAGCAGGATCAGGTTAACAACCAAGGCGTAAATGGCGAGGGACTCGATGAATGCCAGGCCAAGAATCAGAGTGGTGGAAATCTGGCCACCAGCTTCGGGGTTGCGAGCGATACCTTCAGCAGCGCCCTTGACGCCCATGCCCTGACCGATGCCGCAGAGACCAGCAGCGATGCCCATGCCGATAGCAGTTGCGTATGCCTTAGCGGACATGACGCCTGCATCGCCAGCAGCGAAAGCGGTGGAAGCAACCAGAACCATAGCCAGGGTAGTGAACAGAATCTTAGCGATTTTCATTTGAATCCTCCAAGTGGAATCATTTAATATTATTTTGGTCCAAGGACCATTTCCCCAAAATTAGAACCGAACGTTCCTAGTGAGCGTGCTCAACAGCACCCTGCAGGTACAGCATCGTCAGCATGAAGAAAATAAATGCCTGGATGGTCTTAGCAAGGATGAACAAGAAGTACATCGGCAGAGAGCCAAGTACTGGTGCGAGCATGAACATCAAGATAAGGACAATTTCCTCACCGCGGATGTTACCGAAGAGACGCAGAGTCAGACTGAGAGGACGAGCGATATGAGAAATCGGCTCGAGAATCAGCATGAGCGGTGCGAGGGCCGGAACAGGACCCATGAAGTGCTTGATGTAACCAGCACCCCAAGTTTTCAAACCAATGAAATTGTAGAACAGGAACACTGCGACCGCGAGAGCGACGTTAGTGTTGATGTTGGCAGTAGCAGCGTCACAACCGGGAACCAAACCAATCCAGTTCATGATGAGAACCAGACAGAAGATGGTACACAGGATCGGCATGAACTGACGACCTTTTTCGCCCATGTTGGAGACGGTGAAGTCTTCCAGACCGCCGATAACGGTTTCCATCAGGTTCTGCAAACCACCGGGAACCAGCTGAAGGCGACCGCGGACGATGAGGCCCACTGTGAAAAGAATGCCCATGGCAAGCCACATGTAAAGAATGTGGTTGATGGACTCGACGCCCAGAGCATGCTCAACACTGGCACCCCAGTGGCCAATGGATTTAAGCATGTCAGCGTACAAGAGAGGATGCGGAAGTCCGCCTGCGAAACCCATATCCAAGCCTCCTTAAAGTCTAGGCTTTTTTATTCCCCAGCTGCATCAGGCCTGTCACCGTGAGATTAAGTGGCACGGTACCTATTCCTGATATCAACCCCCAGTGGGGAACTCGTTCGACTCCTATGAGCCAATACAAGGCCAACCCGCTCAGAGTCATCTTCACAATGAATATGACGAACAGTTTAAATGGTCCTCCCTTGGGCTCGTAGACCAAAGTCTGGGCAACGCGGGCCAGCGTCCAGAAATTGATAAGGGCAAGTAGCGCCCCAGCCGTGTAGGCAAATGACCACCGGGAAAATAGCGTTATCAGCACGATCACTAGAGAGGTCCCCAGCGACACGTAAATCTGATTGCGGACAACGACACGAATATCAGTACGCTGAAATCCCCACTTTACGAGCAGCGGCTCCAGCTTCTGATTAATCGTCTCCAGCACTCTTCTTCCCTTCCTGTTTCAAAGAACTATGTTGCTGTTCTTCCTGGCGTCGTTGCAACTTTCTGAAATCTTCGAAGACCATCTTGAAACCAGCCACAACCCCAAGCAGGAAAAAAATCATGATGAGGTATGGTTTGGTTCCTAGCCACTCATCCAGATGGTAGCCGATCACCAGTCCGACGATAATGGCTGACACTATGTGCAGCCCCATAGTGCCGGCGGTACCCCCCACCTGCACTATGTTTGTCAATCGTCCGTCTTTTGAAAAGAACATGTTCACATCCTTGCGAAGTAGTTTTCGCTTCTCTCGGAAATTCCGAATAAGCTATTCGTGCAATCCTTCACAAGTGGAGGAGAAGTAACACAAGCATTCCATCTGCGTCAATGCCTTTCCCGCTATTTAGTGCTTTTTTTCCCAAAGCTTTGATGCACCCGCAAAACGCCTACCCGCCTTGCTTTCCTCCACCACCGTATCAAAAAAAGAAAGGCGCAAAAGCGCCTTTCTAGGAGTGTCCATGACACCCTTATTTACTTGGGATCAGCGACGTCCACAACCTTGACCAGGAACTCCTTCACACCCGCCGGGGGCTGAAAGAAAACGGCCATGAATGGCACAGAATTGCCGGGCCGGACAAAGGTGTTGTTGGAGAGAATACCCACTTCGCTGGACAGTCCATCCTCCACCTCTTTCTGGGTTTGGACCTGAAGCTGGAACTGTGAAAGCTGGTTGCCACACAGGAAAGATTGGGAGGTCAGCACATTGCCTGTGCCATCATATAGGACCACCTCGACCTTGATCTGCTCCTTGGGTGCATCAAACTTGTTGACTGCTTTGCCCTCAACCACAAACAGGTTGCCGGTTTTCTCGTTAGCGACATAATACTGTTTGACGTTCCGCAATTCAATCTTACGTACCCTATCCGCCGGAGATTCACCCGGTGCGGTTTCGGCATCGCCACCGGTCTCTTCCATAAGCATATTGCCTATAACCGGTAAATTCTTGAGAGACTCGGTATCAAGGCCGACCAAGGTCCACGCCTTGAAGTAAACAACGGCTCCTACACCCAGAATAAGCACCAGAAGGACGATCAGAATGGGAACAGCCTTACTGGACTTCTTCTCTTCCTGCGCCTTGTCGAGACCAAAATCGGTTTCCCCGGCAAAGGGCTCGTCGTCGCTTTCGTCTTCATCGTCATCAAAAAGTTCGTCATCGGTGGAATCATCACCATCGGCATCATCACCGAACAGGTCGTCGTCTGACGAGGCTTCATCAGCATCTGCAAAGAGGTCGTCCTCTTCATCGTCATCACCAAACAAAGAATCAACGTCATCGGCAACACTGCCTGAACCTTCATCGCCGCCCACAGGTGAGGGGCCTTCTTCGGCCTCTGGAGCTTCGTCGGTGTCATCGAAAAGATCGTCCATGCCAGGCATGCCGTCATCTGCGACGTCATCAGCTGTCTCAACAGCACCCTCTTCGGGCTCATCCGTAGCTGCGGCACTGACTTCATCAAACAGATCATCCATCTCAGCTTCATCAGCCGAGACTTCATCCTCATCAGCAAATAAATCGCCAATGGATTCATCGACAGGCTCTTCGACAACAGGCTCTTCAGCCGGTTCGTCGGCTACCTCTTCAATCACAGGCTCATCGGCAGGCTCACTTGCTTCTGGTTCAGAAACAGGCTCGTCTACTGGCTCTTCGATTGACTCGTCTGACTCGGTAGCGGCCTGATCTCCGGCTGCGACTTCGTCAAACGTTTCATCAAATTCGTCGCCCGCCTGGGTATCAGAAGCCGGAGCTTCTTCATCCAGAAGGTTTTCCACCTCATCTTCAAGAGTGGGCGCAGGTGGGTCCACCTTGAATACGTGGGCGCATTTGGAGCACTTAACCTTGGCACCGGATTCCGGTATTTTCTCGTCAGGCAGATTGAACCGGGTCTGGCAGTTGGAGCAGGTGACGATCATGAAACTTCCCTATCCTTATTCGGTGGACAATTCGTAAATACCATCCAATTCGCGATAGCGTTCAGCATAGTCCAGGCCATAGCCTACAATAAAGCCGTCGCTCAGTTTGAAACCAGCGAAATCGACCTGAACTTTCTTTTCCCTACGCTCGTGCTTATCAATAAGTGAGCAGATTTTCAAACTCTTCGGCTTTCTCATCTCCAAAACCTTGATCAAGAAGTCCATGGAGTGGCCGGTATCAACGATATCTTCGATGACCAGAACGTCCTTGTCTTCTATAGAAATCTCAAGATCCTTGGAGAATACGATATCGTCCGTACGGGACGTTGCCGTGCCGTAGCTGGCAAGTCTTACGAAATCGACCTCGATATCCCGATCAATCTTGCGAATGATGTCAGAGAAAAAGAGGAATGCGCCCTTGAGCACACAGATACAGACGAGCGGTTCGTTGCCGTCGTAGGCCGCAGTAACCTCTTTACCAAGAGCTTCAACACGTTCGGCCAGCTGTTCCGCAGTAATGAAAGGAGTCAGTTTGTGTGGCATAATTATTATACTATATTAAGTTGTTACAGCGCCATAATCATGGCGACTTCATTGCAATGATCAGGAAAACGCGGACAATTCATGCAGTCGATGAACACCTTCTGATTGAGCTTGTCCATGTCTTCTTCCACAAAACCGAGATGAGCGAAGAAATCAGCCTTCTCGGTCAAGGTATACACTTTATAGATGCCAAGCGTCACAGCTTCGCTGACGCATGTTTCCACCAGCTTCCGTCCAAGCTGCTTGCCACGGTGGGATGGCAAAACAACCAATGAGCGGATCTCCGCCAGATTATCCCAGATGACATTCAGTGCGCAACATCCAACAACCGTGTTGTCATCGTCCACTGCCACATAAAAGTCACGCAGATGGGAGTACAACTGGCTGAAAGACCGGGGCAACACCAGACCATCATGCTCTTCTTGGTGCATGAGCAGTCCATGGATAGCCTTAACGTCGGTAATAAGAGCCTTGCGTATCACGATTTATTCCGCGTCCAGCTTGCCCGCCAAGGCTACCAGCATGTCATAGGGGAAAGCTCCCGGCTTCGCAAAAACCGGCTCACCCTGCTTGTTAAAGAACACCATGGTCGGAATCGCTTCCACGTTGAACTTGGCGGCAACGGCCTGGTCTCCCCAATAAACGGGGACTGACGTCTGCTTGCCCTTGAAATAGGTCGCCAAGACCTCCTTGCTCTCGTCCAAGGATACGGAAATGACGTTCACAGTGTCACCATGGGTCTGGGACAGTTTTTCCAAATCAGGAAACGCCTGTTTACAGGACGGACACCATGTGGTCCAGAACATAAGCATGGTAGCTTTGCCCTGGTTGTCCTTCAAATACTGGTCAAGTTCAGCCACTCCCATCATAGGATAATCACCTGCTGGCGCACCCGATTCGGCTTTATCGCCGCCGGAGCAGGCCAACAGGGCCAAGCATAAAAAGAATATCGCGGCAAGCCGCTGGAAATTGTTCATTTATCACCTCATGTACTTATCGAAATATACTAGCAGAGATACGCACCAAATAAAAGCATCCTGCCCACCATCAAATAACCTTTCATGACGCATACATAAGGATTCCGAACGAGCAAAGCCGCCCATGCTGGACGGCTTCTTTTAAAACTTGGATTTCAGCCAGATCTAGACCAGACCGGGGAAGGGATTACCCGCAGGCACATTCTGACTGCGTATATATCCCCACTCAACCAGACGCGAATAGGCATACTTGGCCTGGTCGCCTTTGTTAACCTGACGCAGAAAACGGATATACTCTTTAGCAGCCTGCTTCTGATCCCCAAGACCTTCCAATGAATATCCCTTGTAAAAGGCAACATATGGATTGCCAGGAATAGTCTTATCATAAGCAGAAAAATTATTGAAAGCAGCCTGGTACTTCTTTGACTTGGCCATGAGCAACCCATTGAGCTGCATGGCTTGTGCTTCTTCCGGGTACGCCTCTCGTGCCTTGACGGAATAGACCTCGGCCTTGTCATATTTACCTTGAGCGACTTGACACTTGGACATGATCAAAAGCCCGACATAATCGTCCGGCGCAACTTTAAGTGCCTTGACGCACGACTCTTCCGCTTCTACATATTTCTTTTGAGCCATCAACTTTTCCGCATTCTGTAGATCTTTGATAGCCGGAGCGATCTTGCGCAAAGAGGCAGTGTTGTCCATATACCGTTCACGATAGACCTTGTATTCAGCAGCTCCCATGTATTCGGTATAAGCTCGTTTCCGCGCCGTCTCTAGCCTCTCGCTGGACATGGGGTGGGTAGAAAACATAACCTCCAGTGCACTGGGTTCGCGGGAATGTTGCTCATTCAACATTTCCATCAAGCCAATCATGCCGTCCGGATTGTAGTCGGAAAGGACCATATATTCCATACCCAGCTGATCGGCCTGTCGTTCATCCGTGCGACTGTAGGATGCCAAAAGCAGACCCACGCCGACTCCGCCCAGCCCGCCAAATAAGGCTCCCCACTCACCACCATATGCTGCACCGACGGCGACACCTGTCACAGCGAACAATCCACCTAAAGCCTTTTGGTTGGACATGCGGGCAGCAGTGTGTCGCGCATTAACATGGCCAATTTCGTGCCCGAGCAGAGCGGACAGTTCGGCCTCGTTATCCAAACCGAGCATGATGCCACGCGTACAGGCAATTGTACCGCCGGGAAAGGCGTAAGCATTGACATAGTTAGCATTCACTACCTGATATGAATACGGCATATCCGGTCGATGGCTTTTCGATGAAAGGGACTTACCCACACCTGCCACATACTCATTCATTGCCGTCTCTTGAGTAACCCCATAATCTGCTGAAAGTTGAAGGGGTGACGCCTTTTTGTCCATGGCGATCTCTTCCTGCTCAGAAACAAGCATGAACTGACTGTCACCTGTTACTGGATTTTTGGCGCATCCGCCCAGTGCGATACCCAGCGCTGTCAGGGAACCAAGCTTTATAAATTCACGACGGTCAATCTGCTTCAATATATTGGTGGGTTGCATAGTCTCTCCCGTATTTTTTCTATCAATACCTCAAAATCCAACAGCATTACAAGGTGTGCAATTATTGACTATCCTGACCATTAAGCTCACTATTCAAAAGTTATACACCCTACTAACTTCACAGATTTTTTTGCAGGTTACCAATGAAGCCCTTCCTTATCATACGCACTGGCGGCACCTTCCCTGAAACAATCAAACAACGAGGGGACTTCGAGGACTGGACCGCAGCGTCCATGGGATTGGATGAATCCGATTACCGCGTCATCAATGTACAGGCGGGCGAGCCTCTCCCCTCACCAGAAGAATTTGTCGGTTGCGCCATAACAGGATCTCACGACATGGTTACCGATGAAGCGCTCACCTGGGTTCTCCCTGCCATTGAATGGATCAAGCAAGCTATGGCAGCAGATCTGCCTATCATCGGCATTTGTTTTGGCCATCAGCTTCTAGCTCATTCGCTGGGAGGAAAAGCTGGATTCCACCCTTATGGCCCTGAAATCGGTACCTTTAAAATATCACTGACAAATGCCGCAGCCGACGACCCCATTTTTGTCCAAACGCCAACATCTTTCCACGGCCACACCACCCACTACCAATGTGCTCGAACATTGCCTGAAGGAGCCACTCTATTGGCATCGAGTAAGCATGAACCAAATCAAGCGTTCCGACTAGGAAGACACACATGGGGAGTTCAGTTTCATCCTGAATTCATGGCCGAAGATATGCGGACATATATCGACAGGCAGGCTGACACCATTAAAGAACATGGCGGAGACGTTAACGAGCTGCTTCGTACAGTTACCGACACACCGGAATCAACTAAACTAATGGTACGGTTTGTTGACTACTGTAGAGGTCTCGCTCGCGAGCGATGAAGGGATAAGTAAATTGGCTGGTCGAAGTGGCCCCACCAGCACGCGCTCTCAAAGAGTCCGCATGCGGCGTGGCAACTAACTACTATTTGTAGGAAAAGGTCCAGCCGTTGATTGCGCTGGATGAAGCGGAAAGATCGATTTTGATAGAGCCCATGATTTCTTGCACGAGCGTCTTTTCTTCAACTGGCCCTTCAATGAGAACGGCAGTGCCTTCGATTTCGCAAAGCTCTTTGAGCTTCATGAATGCATACTCGCCTGACCCCAGTTCATCAACGAGTCCGAGAGCAAGAGCCTGGCGACCAGTGACAGCACGACCGTCAGCTATGGCTGCAATGTCAGCGTGCTTCATCTCGCGGGCCATGGCAACATCGGTCACAAACTGGTCGTGCATGTCTCGCATCATTCCGAGAAGCTGCTCGCGCTGCTCATAGTTAAGTTCACGGAGCGGGGTTCCGGCGGCCTTATAGCGACCAGTGGTGAGCACTTCGGGCTTGATGCCGAGCTTGGACAAGGCTTCAGTGACGGTTATAAACTCAGCCATGACACCTATTGAGGCTGTGATGGATCCGGGGTTGGCAATAATCCAATCAGCAGGGACCGAAGCATAGTAGCCGCCAGAGGCGGCGACTGTTGAGTATGATGCGACCACTGGCTTTGCTTCTGCCAGAGCGGTGACCGCTGCATAAATTTCTTGGGAGGGAGCAATAGCGCCACCAGGCGAATTGACGCGCAGAAGCACGCCCTTGATGGAATCGTCCTTGCGCAGCTTGCGTATCCATTGCACCACGTCAGTGGAGTCCAGAATCGTGCCTTCGATGTGCACCACGCCAAGCTTGTCTTTGCCCAGGCTGAAGCCTCCATTGGTCCACCCCATATAGCGAGCAAAGGCCGTGATCCCCCCAAAGAGGATCACGGCCAATATAATCATCAT
>Ga0209692_10000813_pt1 | contig 55243 bp, 52 predicted proteins | sample tdDd472_FD_187129 | JGI IMG/M metagenome (GOLD analysis project Ga0209692, IMG submission 187129) | Marine sediment microbial communities from the Atlantic coast under amendment with organic carbon and nitrate - tdDd47.2 (SPAdes)... | ecosystem: Environmental > Aquatic > Marine > Coastal >... | reverse complement strand
CCAGGACCGGGAAGTAGAATGCATCACCGCCCGTGCCTAGCACTTCAGTCACGCCCAGCCCCGGAAGGCACGAATAGTCGGTGCCCGCCTTCTGTTCGGCGACGGAAAATTCGCCCTGCGCCCAGTCACCCATGATCTGACCGCCGGCCTTGCCGGTCAGCACCAGATTGGTCGCCTCGTTCCAGGACTGCACGGTCGAGCCGGTCGACATTTCGCGCGCATCGGCGGCCGCCTTGAACACGCGAGCAACCTCGGAACCGCCAGCAACCTCGGTATCCTTGTCGCCATAGACCTTCTTGAAAATCTCGACGGGCACGAGAGACGACATCAAAACATTGAAAAGACCACTCTGCTGCCAGCTTTGCTGGCCAACAGCCATCGGAAGAATACCCTTCTCTCTGAGAGCCGGAGCGGCGGCGACGAACTCGTCCCAATTGGTCGGCACCGGAACGCCGGCGTCCTCATAGGCCTTGTGGGAAAGCCACAGCCACTGCCAGGAGTGGATGTTGACGGGGGTGCAGTAGATGCGGCCGTCAACCGTACAGCCCGCAAGCAGCGACGGCGGGTTGACGACGTCCTTCCAGCCCTCGGCTTCGGCGATGTCGGTCAGGTCGCGCAGCAGCCCGGCTTCGATCAGGTCCTCCGCCTGACGGCCGTGGTTGAACTGGAAAGCGCCCATCGGATCGCCGCCGGTGATGCGGCTGACCATGATGGCGCGGGCCTGCTCGCCCGGACCGGCGAAGGCCGCATCAACCCACTTGTTGCCGGTCGCATCGAACGCCTTGGCGAACTCTCCCACAGCAGCCGCCTCGCCGCCACTGGTCCACCAGTGCATGACCTCAAGATCGGTCGCCTGTGCGGTGGCAGCCGGCAAAGCCGCCGACACGGCCAGCGCCGCAATGATTGAACGAAGACGCATGTTTTCCTCCCTGCGAACTGTAACGTTGCAGTGAAACTGTATGGCAAGGATTTTTCCTGCGCAACCGGCCAGAAGGAAAATTCTTCAAGTGTCGAAATAATAAAACTTCGCCTTTGAAACACCGAAAATATGGCGCTTCTTGAATATGCCGGGATTTCCACCCACGGGAAGAATACGCCTTCGGCAACGCAGCATCCGTTTTTGCATTGCAAAAAACTTTAACGTTTGTGCCAATTGTTCCATGTTTGTTGAAACCACCCTGCCGAAAGCCCTATAGTCGCCCTCAGGCGAGAGGGCGAAACCGGAATGGCGCTAAAAACAAAAGGAAAACAGCGAGAAGCGTCGGAACTGGCAGCTGGCCCGCCGACCCTGAAATCCATCGCCTTCATGACCGGCTATTCCATCACGACCGTTTCGCGCGCGCTCAAGGATGCGCCGGATATCGGTCAGGAGGCCAAGGAACGCGTCCGCCTCGTGGCCAAGCAGATCGGTTACCGGCCAAACCGTGCGGGTGTCCGCCTGAGAACCGGCAAGACGAATGTGATCAGCCTCGTACTCAACACCCAGGAAGAGGTCATGGGACTGACATCCCAGATGGTCGTCGGCATTTCCGACGTTCTGCGGGGCACGCCCTACCATCTCGTCGTAACGCCCTACTCCCTGGAAAACGATTCAATGGAGCCGGTGCGCTACATCGTCGAGACGGGATCCGCCGACGGTGTCATCCTGTCGCGCATAGAATTGCAGGACCGGCGCGTTCGCTACCTGACCGAGCACGGCATGCCCTTCGCCACCCATGGCCGAACCGACATGGGCATCGATCATCCCTGGCACGATTTCGACAATGAGCGTTTCGCCCGTGACGCCGTCAACAGGCTGGCGGAGCGGGGGGTCAAACGCGCCGCACTGGTCGGGCCGCCGGACAATCTCACCTATGCGCGCCACATGAAGGCAGGCTTTGCCGCCGGCTTACGCGAACACGGCATGCAGCAGGTCGCACTGAACACGGTGACCGTCGATGACACGCTCGATACGATTCAGGCCGGCGTCTACGAGATCATGCGCACGCCCGACCGGCCCGACGGCATTGTCTGCGGCAGTGGCGGCGCCGCGATTGCCGCTTCGGCGGGAATCGAACAGGCAGGCCTGACGGTTGGCCGGGACGTGCAGATCGTCTCCAAGCAGCACACCAATATTCTCAGGCGGTACCGCAAGGAGATCGAGGTCATCAACGAGGATGTCCGCCAGGGCGGCCGCGACCTCGCAACCTGCGTTATTCGTTCGATCGAGGGCGTTCCCGCCAGCGAACTCCACTTCCTGTCCTATCCGGACGACCCGGCGGATACGCCCGGTGCGCCAGCGGCGCCGCCGGCCGCGCCGGCAAAGGTCGCCGTATAAGATTGACATCCCTCATGCAAATATGGGGCGATGGATTTTACACAAACGGTAAAAAGGATGCTCGCCGGGCAATAGAGATTGCCAGCCGGACGAAGCCCGCAGAAGTAATCTGGATTCGGGCCACTACCGCATAATCACCAATTGCACATGCGCATGAAATGCTATCTGGTTATTTAAAGATTGCGGCCCAATAAAAGGAAAATGCCGATGCACAAGCTTTTATTTCAGTGGTTTCTCACAGCCTTGATAATGAGCGCCGCGGCATCAGCAGTGAAGGCCGATGAATTCAAGCTCAAGGCCCTTATCGTGGATTCGAAAATCAAGGCCGGAGCTTATTATCCAGCCGCACTCTCATACGAAATCTCCGGAGAACCGTATCTGGTTAATGCCTGTTACCTTTGGTCCGGCGAGGGCCCGTATTGTTTCAAGACAACCAACAACAAAGAAGAACTGAAAATCGTGAGCAGGCTGCGCACGAAAAATCCCGGCAAATACGAACTGGAAGGCTTCGTGAAATACAAGACGGACGGCGAATACAAGGAATCGAACCACGTCTCCGCAACGATTTTGGTTGAGCGCTAGATTGGCGTTTCAACCCGGATCCCGGCTGCATCCCCGAGATCAACCGGAAGGATACGAATTCTGTGCACTCCGGAAGCTGCTTCTAAGTTCGAACGATATTATCGCCAGGTGCCTTTGGATCCGGACTTGCAGGTGACAGTCTTGTCGGCCCAGAGCGTGCAATCGTCACGTTTGCCCTTGAACCGCAGTTCGGTTGCGGTGTGACTGATGACTTTGGCGGGGCCGAACTGCTTTTTTGAGGCGTCGAGCCCTTGGCGGAACTTACCTTTGCCGCGACTGCCTTGCACGGTGCTCGCGGGGCCAATCGTGAAATCAAGATTCACCATCTGGCCATCTCCTAGCAAGGTTCCCGAGGCCGCCTCACCCAGCATCGCGATTGAACAAGACAAGGTGACGCTGAATAGCAAGATGGTTCGTGTCACAGACATACCTCGCCCCAAAGCAAAATCATGAGAAAGAATATCCCAGATAAAAAACTTTAGAAACGCCGGATACGCCTGTCGACAAGCGCCAGGAAATCCGCGCGCGACTGCGGTGTCGAGACATCCATCAGATAATGCACGAGGAAAAGCGTCTTGCAGCGCTTGGCGAAGAGCGCGCGCATGCCGCGTAAGAGGGTACGCTTGCCCGGATGGCCGACGACATAAGACCACCAGCGCGGCGCGCCGCAGGTCGTCACGACGCCGAGCTTGCGGATGTGGGTCATCAGCGGCCGGATGCGCTTCGTGTCGGGCGATATCGCGAAGGTGATCTCAGGCGTCCAGACCCGGTCGAGCCAGCCCTTCAGCATGGCCGGCAGGCCGTACCACCATGTCGGATAGACGAAGACCAGACCCTCGGCCCAGGCAAGCTGCTCGGCATGCGCCGGCAGCGGATGCTGGTCCTTGTGCATCTCGTTGTAGACACGCCGTTCGTCGCAGCCCATCACCGGATCGAAGCCCTCGGCATAGAGATCGATCAGCCTTGTCTCGTTACCGCTTTCGGCAAGCGCCTTCATCACCGTGTCGCGCAACGCCGCTCCGAAACTCTCCGGCACGGGGTGGCAGTAAATGACGAGGATGCGCATCAGAAAGCGTCCATCTTGCTTTCGACGCGTTCGATGAACCGCTTGCGCGTCTCGTCCGTCGAACGGTTCATGTCGTAATGGGCGAGGTAATCGAACGGCGCCCCCGGCTTGACGATCACGCGCAGCACCCGATTGACGAGCTTGCGGGGCGGATCGCCGACCAGCAGCGCCCGCAACCGCGTTCCGCCATAGGTCGTCACGACGCCGACCTTCCTGATATTATGCAGACACGGCCGCACCTTGCCGTCACGCATCTCGAACGAAACGCCCGGCAGGAAGACGCGGTCGAGGAATCCCTTCAGGATCGCGGGATAGCCGAAATTCCAGACCGGATAGCTCAGAACCAGCGCTTCCGCCGCGCGCAGCCGCTCGACATAGGTCTTTACCGGCTCGAGATTCGGGCCGATATCATGATAGCCGATCCGCTCGGAACGGCTGAGCCGCGGGTCGAAATCCTCGGCATAGAGATCGCAATCGTCGACCTCGTGGCCTTTGGCTTTCAGCCGTTCGACAATGATCCGGTGCAGCGAGCCGTTGAAGCTCTCGGCGACCGGATGCGCATGCAGGACCAGTACACGCATTCCACTAGCTCGCCTTCTGCAGGCCCTTGAACAGCCAGACCGCGCCGGTGTCGTAATCGTAATCCGGGTTTTCCCAGGCAATCATCTTGCCGGGGTTGAGCAGGCCCTTCGGATCCGCCTCGCGCTTGAAGGCGAGCTGGATTTCGTCGGTCTGCTTCATGCCGCCCTCCTCCAGCGTGAAGCGGTGCGGATTGAAGATCGGTGCGCCCTCGCGATTGAAGGTCTCGATAATCTCGTCCAGCCGCGCCTCCGTGGTGTAGCGCACCATCGGCAGGCCGAAGCAGGTGATATCTCCGTCGAAGCGCACGAATTCGAGGTGATCGATGATCTCGCCCTTGAACATGCCGTGCAGCTTCTCGACCAGCGCAAGCTGGTTCGGGAAGGGATAGAGCACCTGCAGATAGGTGATAGCAGGGTCGATCCTGAGCCCGCGCAACGTCGTGTGGTTCCAGGCGAGCTCGAATGCCGGCGGCAGGCCGCGCAAGCCTTCGGCGGACAGGGCCGCGCTGTTGAAGGCGATGTTTCCGCCCTGCCGCGCCGTATAGGCCAGGAACGCATCGAGCGACTGCGGCGCGACCATGCAGATCACGACACTGTCGCCTTCCTTCAGGAATTTCTGGTGCCGCTTGAAATAATCGAACGGCGCCGGCGCGGAAACGACCGTGTTGAGCTTCAGGAGGATGCCGTCCTGGCGGCCGAGCGCGTTGGCGTAGCCCGCTGCTTCCACGAAATCGTCGAATGTGACGATCACGTCGACCCAGTCATAGGCCGCCGTCAGCGGGATCTCGACCTCGGTAATGATACCGTTGGTGCCATAGGCATGCGTGACCTTGTGCAGGTCCGCGCCGGTCAGTTCGAGCACGCGCGGCTCTTCCTCCATGGTGACGACGCGCAGCCGGATCACATTGCCGAAATCGCGCAGACCGCCCCAGCGGGTCGAACCGACCCCGCCGGATCCGCCCGCCACGAAACCCGCAACGGTCGCGGTATGGGTGGTGGAGGGATGCATGCGCATTTCCTGGCCGGATTGTTCGCGCGCGGCCTTGTCGAGATCGGAGCAGATCACGCCGGGACCGACGACCGCCCTGCCCGGCGCGATTTCCTTGATCTCGTTCATGTCGGCGAGCGACAGGACGACTCCGCCGGAAAGCGGCATCGCCTGGCCGTAATTGCCGGTCCCCGTTCCGCGCGGCGTTACCGGCACATCGTGCCGATAGCAGGCCTTGAGAACCCGGATCAGTTCGTCCTCGGTCTTCGGAGAGACGATCAGATCGCCGGTTACGTGGTCGAGCCGTTCCTTCAGAACCGGCGAGTACCAGTAGAAATCGCGGCTCTTCTGCTGGACGATCTTCTCGTTGTCCTCGATCTTGATCCCGTCGAGGTCCGCGCGCAGCGCGTCGATGCCCGTCATCGTCTACTCCATCAAATGGTCTAGTTCTTCATAGGACGGCAGCTGGCGGTCGATGACTGTGCCATCGCGCACGACGATCCTGCCGCTTTCCGGTCGCGACAGGATCTCGGTCCATGACCGCCCCTCACAAATCAGGAAATCCGCCGGCCCGCCTTCGGCAAGCTTGCCGTAATCTTCGCTCAATCCCATCGCCTTCGCCGGATTGGACAGCGCCGTCTTCGGCCAGTCGGCAACCGGATGATCGAACTGGATGATCCGCGTCGCCATGCGGTAGACCTCCATCATGTCGAGGTCGCCATAGGCGTAGAACGGATCGCGCGTATTGTCCGACGCGACGCAGACATTGATGCCGCGCGCCTTCATCTCGTGCAGCAGCGTCACGCCACGCCAGCGCGGCGTCGTGTTGTCGGAGCGGCGGTCCTGCAGGAACATGTTGCACATCGGCAGCGAGACGACCGAGATGTTGCAGTCCGCGACGACATCGAGCGTGCGCAGAACCTCGTCGTCCGGCTGGCGGGCCAGCGCGCAGCAATGGCCGATCAGGATCGGTCCCTCATAGCCATTGCGCTTCGCCGCCTCGGCGATGAGGCGTAGAGATACTGCTTCCAGGGCGTCTGTCTCGTCGGCATGAAAATCGAGGGCCAGGTCGTTCTCGATCGCGGCCCGGAATATCATGTCGAGCAGATCTTCTATGTCCGGCACCATGAAGGTGACCGAGCCGAGCACGCCGCCCGCCTTTTTGACCCGCTGGACCAGGGTCTGGAACCATGCCTCGTCCCGGCCGGTATCGATACCGAACAGGCATGAGCCCTGAAGCTCGATCCGGCCTTGCCAGCGTTCGCGCACCTTTTCGAAGACCGGCCAGGAAATGGTCTCCTGCGGCGGCAGCGAATCCAGATGGGTGCGGATCGCCTTGGTGCCGTAGGCGTAGGCGCATTTTAGCGCGAACTCCATGCGCGCCTCGACATCCGTCGCCGACCACTTGGCAGACCGGTCCGCCAGCACGGCCCCCAAAGCGCCGGGGAACGTGCCGTCCGGATTGGGCTGGCGTGGCCAGATATGCCCCTTGTCGAGATGGGTATGGCAATCGATCAGCGCCGGAAGCACGACACGGCGGCGCAGATCGTTCTCCGCACCCTCGCTCGATGCATCGGAGGGTGTAATGGAAGCAATGCGTCCATTCTCGACCGTCAGGTCGTAGAGCCCGAACCCCTCGCCGTCATGCTCCGCCCCACCGGGATCGAGCCATGAATCGTGCAGATGCGCCCGATGCAGCCTGAAACCCGTTTCGGTTCGAACGATTGCTCCACCAGACATCAATGCTCCTGTGTCAGCGCGCTTTCATGCCAGCGCCGCAGGATGCGGTTGGATATGAAGGAAAGCACGAGGAAAATCACAATGCCGGTAAACGAGATCAGGATCAGCGCGGCGAAGAGACGCGGAGCGTTGAGCCGATAACCGGCCTCGATAATGCGGCTGGCGAGCCCGGAGGACTGGCCCGACGCACCGGCGACGAATTCCGCGACGACCGCGCCGATCAGCGCCAGACCGCCGGCGATCTTTAACCCGCCGAGGAAATAGGGCATCGAAGCCGGCAAGCGCAGATGCCACAGCGTCTGCCAGCGGGACGCGCCGTTCAGCTTGAACAGGTCCAGCAGGTTCCGGTCGACCGAGTTCAGACCGAGCGTCGTGTTCGACAGGATCGGGAAAAAGGCGACGATCCAGGCACAAAGCAGAAGCTTGGTGGTCTGGTTGTCGACATAGATGTTGATCAGCGGAAAGATCGCCACGATTGGCGTCACCTGCAGGATGATCGCATAGGGAAACAGGCTCATCTCCACCCATTTCGACTGGGTGAACAGCACCGACAGGCCGACGCCGCCGGCAACCGCCAGCGCGAGCGAGAGGAAGGTGATCTTCAGCGTGTTCACCAGCGAGGAAAACAGGAGCACGCGATCCTCGATCAGCGTCGCCAGCACCTCGCCCGGCCGCGGCAGGATATAGCGCGGGATCTCGTTCCAGACGCAGATCCGGTCCCACATGAAGATCGCGACACACATGATCAGGATCGGCAGCAGCCACTTGCCGGTCTTTTCCATCTTGCGCTGGCGCGCGCGCCGCATTTCCTCGGCGTCGACCATGACCGCTTCCTGGCCCTGCATCTCAGTGGAGGACATGATCGTCGCCCCCCTCGCCTTCGATCCCCATCGCCGAACGCAGCAGCGACGAGGCCTTGCGGGTCAGATGCGCATAGTCTTCCGACGTGCGGAACGTCTCGTCGCGCGGATATGGCGCGTCCACCTCCATCTCGCCGAAGACCCGGCCCGGATGGGCGGCCATGACGACGATGCGGTTCGAGAGGAACACGCTTTCGAATACGGAATGGGTCACGAAAATGACCGTGAAGCGCTCGCGCTCCCACAGCGCCAGCAGGTCGCTGTTGAGCTGGAAGCGCGTGATTTCGTCGAGCGCCGCGAAGGGTTCGTCCATCAGCAGAACCCGCGGCCGGGTCACCAGACCGCGCGCGATGGAGACGCGCATCTTCATGCCGCCGGACAGTTCGCGCGGCACGGCATTCTCGAACCCGCCGAGATTGACCTGGGCAAGCACTTCCTCGACCTGCGGCTTCGCCTCGGCGCGCGAAACGCCCTGCAAACGCAGAGGCAGCCAGACATTGTCGAAGACGGACGCCCAGGGCATCAGCGTCGGCTCCTGAAAAACGAAACCGATATCGGCTTTTCCCATCGCCGGTCCGCGCCAGTCGAGAATACCCGATGTCGGCGACGACAGCCCGGCGACCAGCCGCAAGGCGGTCGACTTGCCGCATCCCGACGGGCCGAGCAGGCTGAGAAAATCACCCTGATTGATGGTCATGTTGACATCGCGCAGAGCGACGACGTCGTTTCCGAACACTTTTCCGACGGACCGCAGGATGAGCTGCGGTCCGCCGGTTTTTGCCTTGTCGGCAGGTTGCATGTCCACGCGGAAATGCCTTTCGAAGATTACTTCTTCAGGTCGAGGCCGACGCCCTTGTTCACGAAGTCCAGCGAGTAGGACTTCTTGATGTCGATGCCGTCTTTCATGACGCCGGCATCGACCATCTTCTGGTAGAAATCGGCGATCCGCTCGTCGGTCATCGCGCCGATGCCCATGGATTCGGTGTCGCCGGAATCGACGATTCCGTATTCCTTGAGCTTCTCGATCGAAAAGGCGATCTGCTCATCGGACATGTCCGGATTGTCCTTCTTGATCATCTCGTTGGCGGCCGTGTTGTCGCCATAGAGATAATTGTACCAGCCCTTTGCGGAGGCATCGACGAAGCACTGGACGACTTCCGGGCGCTCGTCGATCGTCTTCTGCATCGTCTCAACGGTCGTGGAATAGGTGCTGAAACCGTAATCGGCGAGCAGGAACAGGTTCGGCACGAAACCGCCTTCACGCTCGACGGCGAAAGGCTCGGAGGTGATGTAGCCCTGCTGAACCGACTTGGGGTTGGCGATGAACGGCGCCGGGTTGAATGTGTAGGGAATGCGCTTCGACTCGTCGAAGCCGAAATCCTTGACCATCCACTGGTAGAATGTCTGGAAGCCCTCATCGCCGAGGATGAACTGCTCGGCATTCTTCAGCTCTTCCCAGGTATCGAGCCCCTGGCCCGGATGGCTCATTAGAACCTGCGGCTCTTTCTGGAAATGCGCGGCGACGACCTTGAGCGGGATATCCTGCTCGACCGCCGAGAAGGCCTGCAGCATGTTGCCGCCCATGTAGAAATCGATCTTGCCGGCGAGCATCAGCGGACGGCCGGAAACCTGCGGGCCGCCGGGTGCGATTTCCACCTCGAGACCGCATTCCGCGTAGGAGCCGTCTGCAACCGCCTGATAGTATCCGCCATGCTCTGCCTGGGCGAGCCAGTTGGTGCCGAAGGTGACCTTTTCCTGAGCGAAGGCCTGGGTGGAGAACACCGCCGCAAGGGCTGTGGTGATCAATAGAACTCGTTTCATGTTCACACCTCTATTTGTTGGACGCACAGCCGGTTAGCTACGCTTTTTGAACCTCGGCTATTAATGCAAGTGATATGCCAGCCATGTGACGACACTGGCCGTTAGGTTTCCGCATTTTCCCCGCATCGCCTCCCTGTCACGGGCCCAGTTTTATCGCATCCTGCACAAAAAAGCAGCACGCTTGAGTTTACTTGTGCGCTTTGCATTATGAACGGCGAATCTGACCGGAGACCATTGTGTTCAACCATCTCACACCCGCCGGTATCCGGCCCCCATTTGCGAAATACAGCCATGCTGTCGAAGTGCCCGATGGCATGCGCCTGGTCTTCTGTTCGGGCCAGCTCGGCATCGAAGCCGACGACACGATCCCGGCCGATACCGGGGCGCAGGCGCGGCTCTGTTTCGCCAGTATCGAAGCCATTCTAAGGGATGCCGGCATGACGTTGGACAACATTGTCCGCATCAACGCCTATGTTACCGGCCGCGAGCATCTGAAGCCCTATATGGCGGTTCGCGACGAGCTGTTCTCGGAGCCGGCGCCCGCCTCGACGCTGATGATCGTCTCCGGCTTCGCGCGAGAGGAATTCACCGTCGAGATCGAGGCCATCGCCGCCGGGCCGGCAGGGGAAGCGTAATGGCAAAGAGTTTCTGGTGGAGCGATTTCACGTCGCGCGATTTCGACAATCTGGATCCGGACAAGGTGGTCGCGGTGCTGCCGATCGCGGCGACAGAGCAGCACGGGCCGCATCTTCCGGTGGCGACCGACCATGCGATCATGGCCGGCATGCTGGAAACCGTATTTCCGCTGATGCCCGCCGATATCGACATGCGCGTCCTGCCGATCCAGGCGGTCGGCAAGTCGAACGAGCATATTCGCTCGCCCGGCACGCTGACCATTTCGGCGACGACGCTGATCGACCTCTGGTGCGATCTCGGAGATTCGGTCGCCCGCGCCGGCATTCGCAAGCTTGTCATCGTCAACTCGCATGGCGGCAATGAGGAGGTCATGGGCATCGTCGCGCGCGAATTGCGCGTGCGCCACGACATGATGGTCGCCAAGACCTCCTGGATGCGCTTCGGCCTGCCGGACGGTCTCTATGGCGACTACGAGCGTAAATACGGCATCCATGGCGGCGACGTCGAAACCTCCCTCATGCTGCATTTTGCCCCGGACAGGGTGCAGATGGACAAGGCGGAGGATTTCACCTCACGTGTCGCCGCGGCGCAGCAGCAATTCAGCCATATCGCCCATACGGGCCCGAACGCCTTTGCCTGGATCGCACAGGACGTGAATCCGTCCGGCGCGATCGGCGAGGCTGCGCAGGCGACCCCCGACAAGGGCCGCCTCACCGCCGAGCATCAGGCGAATGGTTTCGTCGAACTGATCGGCGACATGGCCAAGGCAAAGCTCGCCGACTGGATCGTTCCGAAAACCTAGGCGGTTGCGCCCTCGCCTGCGAGATCGTCGATGATCGGGCAATCGGGCCGACCGTCGCCATGGCAGTGGCGGGCGAGCGTCGCCAGCGTGTCGCGCAGCGATTGCAGCTCCGCGATCTTGCGATCGATCTCGCCGACCTTCTCCAGCGCCATCGCCTTGACGTCGGCCGAGGCGCGGTGCTTGTCGTCATAGAGCGACAGCAAATGCCGGCACTCGTCGATGGTGAAGCCGAGGCTGCGCGAGCGCTGCAGGAAGCGCAGCCGGTGGACGTCCTTGTCCGAATAGTCGCGGTAGCCATTGTCGGCGCGCAACGGCGCGATCAGCCCGATCTCCTCGTAGTAGCGGATTGTCTTGGGCGGCAGATTGGCCTGCTCGGCGGCCGTTCCAATGTTCATATTCGCCCTCCCTACAGTTTCAGCGAGCGCAGGCGCAGCGCGTTGGAGATGACCGAGACCGACGACAGGCTCATCGCGGCAGCGGCGATCATCGGCGACAGCAGCGTGCCTGTGATCGGATAGAGGACGCCGGCCGCGACCGGCACGCCGATCGTGTTGTAGGCAAAGGCGAAGAACAGGTTCTGCTTGATGTTCGCCAGCGTCGACTGGGCGAGTTTTCGCGCCTTGGCGATGCCCTGCAGGTCGCCCCTCAGCAGCGTGATGCCGGCGCTTTCGACCGCAACATCGGCGCCCGTGCCCATGGCGATGCCGACATCGGCGGCGGCGAGCGCAGGCGCGTCGTTGATGCCGTCGCCGGCCATCGCGACGCGACGACCCTGCGCATGCAGTTCGTCGACAAGCGCCTTCTTGTCCTCGGGCAATACGCCGGCGCGGACCTCGTCGATGCCGAGTTCGGCGGCGACGGCTTTCGCCGTGCGCTCATTGTCGCCCGTCGCCATGATGACGCGCAGCCCCTCGGCATGCAGCGCCTTGATCGCAGCGGCCGAGGATTTCTTGACCGGGTCGGCGACCGCGAGCATGCCGGCGATCTTGCCGTCGATGGCGACCAGCATGACGGTCTTTCCCGCGCCGCGCATCGCATCCGCCTGCTCCGTCGCGATATCGGCATCAATACCTTCGGCCTGCATCATGGCGCTGTTTCCCAGCACGACCGACTTACCGTCCACGGAGCCCTTCACGCCCTTGCCGGTCAACGCCTCGAACTGCGCGGCGGAGCCGGTTTTGACGCCGCGCTCCTCCGCGCCAGAGACGATTGCTTCGGCGAGCGGATGTTCGGATCCCTTCTCCAAAGCGGCGGCGAGCGCCAACACTTCTGTCTCGTCACGGCCGTTCAGCGCCACGACATCGGTCAGCTTCGGCTTGCCCTCGGTGAGCGTGCCGGTCTTGTCGACGATGACCGTATCGACCTTGGCCATGCGCTCCAGCGCACCCGCTTCCTTGACGAGCACGCCGGCCTGCGCGCCGCGCCCCGTCGCCGTCATGATCGACATCGGCGTGGCAAGACCGAGCGCGCAGGGGCACGCGATGATCAGCACGGAGACCGCAGAGACGATGGCGAAGACAAAGGCCGGATCCGGACCCCATATCAGCCAGGCGACGAAAGACAGGATCGCGACTGCTACCACCGTCGGGACGAAGTAGGACGCCACGCGGTCGGCCAATCCCTGGATCGGCGCGCGCGAGCGCTGGGCGGAGGCGACCATCTCGACGATGCGCGACAGCATCGTGTCCTCGCCGACCTTCTCGGCCTCGATGACCAGCGTGCCGTTCTTGTTGAGCGTACCGCCGGTAACCTTCTCGCCTTCCGTTTTCTCGACAGGCACCGGCTCTCCTGTGATCATGCTCTCGTCGACGGAGGAATGGCCTTCCTTCACGACCGCATCGACGGGGATGCTCTCGCCCGGCCGGACGCGCATCAGGTCGCCCTCGATGATGTTTTCCAGAGGCGCGTCATATTCGTCGCCGTCGGGCGTGATCCGCCGCGCGGTCTTCGGCGCCAGATCGAGCAGCGCCTTTATGGCGTCGCCGGTGCGCTCGCGGGCGCGCAACTCCAGCACCTGCCCGACGAAGACCAGCGCGATGATCACCACCGCCGCCTCGAAATAGACCGGCACATGGCCGCCCATGCGCATCTTCTCCGGAAACAGTTCGGGCATGAATGTCCCGACCACGCTGTAAGCATAAGCCGCCGCGACGCCGAGCATGATCAGCGTCCACATGTTGAAATTGCGGGTGCGGATCGACGTCCAGCCGCGATGGAAGAACGGCCGCGCGGCCCACAACACCACCGGGGTCGCCAGCAGGAACTCCAGATAGAGCGAAATGCGCTCGCCGATCCATTCGCGGACGGGCAGGCCGACCATCGGCCCCATGGTCAGGATCAGCAGCGGGATCGCCGCGCCGGCGCTGACCCACAGACGCCGCGTGAAATCGACCAGCTCATGGTTCGGGCCTTCCGAGACGCCGCTCATCGGCTCCAGCGCCATACCGCAGATCGGGCAGGTACCGGGCCCTTCCTGGACGATTTCGGGATCCATCGGGCAGGTGTAGAGCGCGTTCTTCTTCTCGACCTTTTTCTTCTTCTGCTTGTTGCCGGAGAGATAGAAATACGGGTCCGCCTCGAAGCGGTCATGGCACTTCGGATTGCAGAAGTGATACTCGGTGCCCTTATAGTTCAGATGCGGCTTGCCGGCATTCAGCTTCACCGTCATGCCGCAGACCGGATCGATGGCGGTCTCGCCTTCGGGCGCCCTTGTTTCCGTCTGGTCTTCCGACTTGTGAGAATTGCAGCAGCTGCCGTCCGCCTTGTGCTCGTGATGGGCGTGATCGCTATGGTCCATTTTTCAAACCTTCCAGTCTTGGTAATCCCTAGATAGGGCTTCCAGTCACTGGAAGGTCAAGACGCAATGTTGCGCTATGACGATATAGACGCAGCGCGTTCTTGCCGCAGGATCGGCGCTGGAAAATCGCATTGCGCCCTATGCAATTGCGGTGAAATGTATACAAATGGGGGTCCGGACAAACCGGCCAAATTCTGGGAGGAATTACATGAAGAAGACAATCGGCATTCTCGCCGCCCTCGTTCTCGGCACCACGGCTGCGCAGGCGCAGGACGTGACGCTGAGGCTTTCGCACTGGCTGCCGCCGCAACACGCCGTGCCGCAGACCGGCATGAAGGAATGGATGGAATCGATCACCGAGGCATCGGGCGGCTCGATCAAATTCGAGGTCTTTCCGGCGCAGCAGCTCGGCGCGGCGCCCGACCATTACGACATGACCCGCGACGGTATCGCCGACATCGGCTACGTCAATCCGGGCTACAATGCCGGCCGCTTCCCGGTGTTCGAACTCGTTGGCGTGCCTTTCCTCGGCAAGGATGGCGCGAACTCGGCCAAGGCGATCCACGAGTGGTATCTCGACTATGCCGGCAAGGAGATGAGCGACGTCTATTTCTGCCTGGTCAATCCGCACAATCCCGGCCGCTTCCACGCCAACACCGAGATCAAGGTTCCGGCTGACGTGAAAGGCCTGAGCGTCCGCCCGGCGCACTCGACCATGGCGCGCTTCGTCAATTCGCTCGGTGGATCGTCCGTGCAGGTGCCCGCGCCGGAAGCACGTGAAGCACTCGCGCGCGGCAGCGCGGATGCCGTCACCTTCCCCTATGAAGCGATGAAGATCTTCAACATCGCCGAGGAAACGAAGTTCCACAACGACATGCCGCTGTACCTGTCCGCGCAGGTGATGCTGCTCAACAAGGCGCGTTACGAAGGCCTGAGCGACGAACAGCGCAAGATCATCGACGACCATTGCACCCCGGATTGGTCGAAGCGCTTCTCCGCCGGCTGGGCCGACTATGACAATGGCGTCCGCGAGGAGATCATGAACAATCCCGAGCACACGGTTTACACGCCGACCGCCGAGGAAGTTCAGCTGTGGCGCGACGCGGCCATGCCGACGCTGGAAGCCTGGAAGGAAGACGTGAAGGCGAAGGGCTACGACGCCGACACCGTGCTTGAAGGGCTGCGTTCGGCGCTCGCCGCAAACGACACGCTCTACGAATAGGCGCAATAAGGGAGGGGTTCGCCCCTCCCTCTCACCACGGGGGAAATTGTCATGGACTCCAAGCGCCCCGCGCCAAGGGGCAACGTGGCACTGTGGATCGAGCGCATCGCCGCCATCATGCTCGGCCTGGTGACCGTCATCATCTTCATTTCGGCGATCGGGCGTTATCTGTTCAATTCGCCCCTGCCGGATGCTTTCGACATTTCCCGGCTGACGCTGGCCGTGGCCATCGTCTGGGGGCTGGCCTCGGTCGCCTACCGGGGAAGCCACATCAAGGTGGACCTGCTTGCACAGGCAGTCCGCCCAAGCGTGCGGCGCTGGCTCGATGTCGCCGCCTGGCTGGTTCTCCTGATTTTCACAGGCGCGCTGGTCTGGAAGATCGGCGAACGCGTGATGTCGCAGTTCCCCGGCGGCGAAGTCACCATGGACCTGCGCCTGCCGCACTGGCCATTTCTCGGCGCGATTGTGCTCGGGCTGATCGCTGCGCTGATCATGACCTCGATCCGCATCTGGCGGATCTGGCGCCATGGCGAGGACCTCGAGTCCTACGAAAAGATCGACGAGGAACACCTGCATGAGTGAGAGGGACCTGATCGCGGCCGGCGGCTTCGTCGTGCTGTTCCTGCTCATGCTCATCCGCGTGCCGATCGGCGTCGCCATGGGTATCGTCGGGATCGGCGGTTTCGGCATGGTGGTCGGCTGGACGCCGGCGCTCAACCTGCTGGCGACCTCGCCGCTGCGCACGGTGACCGACTTCAACCTGACCCTCATTCCGTTCTTCATCCTGATGGGCGTGCTGGCGACCCGCTCCGGCATGAGCCGCGAACTCTTCAGGGCCGCAAATGCGACGCTCGGATCGTTCCGCGGCGGATTGGGCATCGCCACCGTCGGGGCCTGCGCGGGCTTCTCGGCGATCTGCGGCTCTTCCGTTGCGACAGCCGCGACCATGACCGATATCGCCTATCCCGAGATGAAAAGGGCCGGCTACCGCGACGAGGTGGCGACGGGCGTCATCGCGGCCGGCGGAACGCTCGGCATTCTCATCCCGCCCTCGGTGGTCCTCGCCGTCTACGGCTATATCACCGAGCAGGACATCGGCACGCTCTTCATCGCCGGCATCGTGCCCGGCATTCTCGCCGTGTTCATGTATATGGCGACGGTGCGCATCTGGTTCGGCTCCAAACTTCCGGCCGGCGCCGCATTCAGCCTGCGCGAGGCAATCGCCGCGCTGCGCGGCGTCTGGGCGGTTGCGCTATTGTTCATCGCGGTGATCGTGACAATCTATTTCGGCATCGCGACCGCGACAGAAGCCGCGGCCGTCGGCGCCGTCCTGACCGCCCTGATCGGCATGGCGCGCGGCCGTCTTCGCCCCGTCGCCCTGCTCGACAGCCTTGTCGAGGCGCTGCGGACATCGGTCGCCATATACACCATCCTGATCGGCGCCATCCTGTTCGGCTATTTCCTCGCGGTCACGCAGGTGCCCCAGAACCTGACCCAGTTCCTGATCGATCTCGGGCTCGGCAGCTATGGAACGCTGGTGCTGATCATGGCGCTGTTCGTTGTGATGGGCTGCTTCCTGGACGCCATGGCGATGATCATCCTGATGGTGCCCATCGTGTTTCCGGTGATCCTCCAACTCGGATTCGATCCGATCTGGTTCGGCGTCATCATCGTGATGACCGTGGAACTCGGCCTGATCACCCCGCCCATCGGCATGAACGTCTTCGTCATCAACACGATCGCGCGCGACGTGAAGCTCGGGAGCATTTTCCGCGGCGTCCTCCCCTTCGTGGTCACGGACCTGATCCGGTTGGGAATCCTGATCCTGCTGCCGGGGCTGGTTCTCTTCCTGCCGCATTCGATGTAGCGCCCCGCGCGCTGCATCGTCAGGTATCTCCTCACCGCAGCTTGGCGGGCGTTCGGCAGCGCAACGCGCGCCGTCCCGCCCATCGGGCGGGTGCGTCGATATCGGAGACCAAAGCGGAAAATCGGGACGATGCGCTCATGACGTATCGGGCGGCGACAGCGCGTAGAGCGCCCAGTCATGGCAGTCATACAGAACATCGTCGACTTCGTGCACGCGGCGCGCCCGATAGCCGGGCGGGCGGCCATTGCGCAGCGGCGAAGGCCGACCACGCGGTTTTGCGGACCGATCGCGCCGGGCCTGCCATTTGGCGAGCCGCCGCGCCGCGCCGTCGATATCGGTGAGCGCGTTCTTCAGAGAAAGCATACGCCGGAGAAGCGGTGAAGCGTCGATCCTGTCGTCCGGCAGGCCGAACCAGCCCTCCGGAATCGGTCTCGGCTCGGTGAGCCCGGGCGTCCAAATACGCGGAAAGGCTTTTGCCTTGGTCTTCCGCCGCTCGAAAGAGAAGCGCTTGACCGGATCGAGGAGACCGAAGGGCGGAATCGCCGCAGCCGCGTCATCATGCCCGGCAAGCCCGCCAAACGGACGATGGCCCGTCTTGTTCGGATCGAGGCCATACATGAACGCGCCCATGGGAGGCTGAAAGGCGGCAAGCCGATGCGCAGCGACGAGGATCAGCCGCCGCGCCGCGGATTCGGCGGCGCGCAGGATGCGCGACACATGGTTGCGCGAGCGGCGCGTCAGGGTCGCGTTGGCGGCGTCTTCCTCCAGCCCGGACATCGCAAACAGCATCGCGACGATGCGCAGCAACAGGTCGCGATTACGGGCGATCACGCTGTCCCAGTCCATGTCCTTCTCCGTTTCGCTCCGGGAGCGGCTGGAGAAAGGCTAAGGCAGGCGGCAGCGCGGTGGATAAATAAGTTGGCGAAAAGTCCGGATCAGACCGTGAGGTGCTTGCGCACCGCCGGGCAGTCGGCGCGTTCCGCGGCGTCCGCCGTCTGTCCGTTTGACACGATTTGCGCCCGGAACTAGGGTTCTGATCGCGGTGCAAGCCGCTTCCGGACCCGCGGAAAGGGCAGAGCCCACTTGCAGCTCAAAGCTGAAGATTTTCCAACCTTTGTGCAGCCGAATTGCGGGTCGTCGGCGTAAGAAGCACGGAGGTTTTGATGAAATCCCTTCCTGAACGGCCCGATACCGACCAGTTGAAACGCCAGGCCAAGGAATTGCTGGCCGGCTACAAACGCGGCGCACCGGAAGCCATGCGGCGTTTCCGCGACGCCCTGCCCGCAGCGTCCGGCCGCGACGACGACGCTGTCGCGGCGCTCGGCCTGCGCCTCCACGACGCCCAGTCCTGTCTCGCGCGCGAATACGGATTCGCGTCATGGGCTGATCTGAAGACGTTCGTCGAGATCGTGCGGACGCGCGAGACCGATCCCGCCGCGCTCGCATCAACCTTCCTCAGACTGGTCTATCCCAGCGACATCGCCGGCGGCACCAATCGCGCCAGGCCGGCCGCCGCGGCGCGCCTGCTGGAACGCGATCCGGATCTGCCGAAACGCGATCCCTGGATCGCCTGCGCCACCGGCGATGTCGAGACGGTGCGCCACCGGATCGACGCCGACTCGGCGTGGGCCGACCGGCCCGGCGGGCTTCTGAAGCTGACGCCTCTCATCGCGGCAGCGCATTCAAGCCTGCTCGGCGTGGCCGAATATGGCGACCGCATTCGCGCGACGGTGGACCTGCTGCTCGATGCCGGCGCCGACCCCAACAGGAAGCTGACCAGGCAATGGGCGGCCTCGAACGACACGCCACCGGAGGAATGGCAGGTCTCGGCGCTGCATGGCGCCGCCGGGGTCAATTTCGATCCTGCACTGACGCGACGGCTGCTGGCCGCCGGCGCCGATCCGAATGACGGAGAGTCGCTCTATCATTCGCTCGACAACCCGGTCTGCACGCCCTTGCTGCTGGAGGCGGGCGCTGTCGTCACCGGGACGAACGCGCTGTTTCGCTGTCTCGATTTCGACGACATCGAAACGTTCAGGCTGCTGCTGGCGCAGGCGGCGGGCAGCGAGGAACTTGAGGACGGCAGGCTGCTTCTGTGGGCGATCCGGCGGCGCCGATCGCCGGCCCATGTCGAGGCGCTGCTGGCGGTCGGCGTCGATCCCGCAGCGCCGACTGAGGACGGCGTCAGCGCTCATGTTCAGGCCCTGCGCTACGGCATGCCCGAAATCGCAGCGATGCTCGACAAGGCGGGCGTAGGTGGGGATGCCGGCGACGAGGACCTGTTCGTCGCGGCCTGCGCGCGCGGCGACGCCGACGAGGCTCGCCAAATCCAGGCGCGGCGGCCGGACTTTCCGGACACGCTCGGCGAGACCCGCTTGCGCATGCTGCCCGAGCTGGCCGCGGCGGGCGTGAACGAAGCGGTCCGCGTGATGGCCGATCTCGGCTGGCCGATCGACATCCGCGGCGGCGACTGGACCGCGAGCGCGCTGAATCAGGCGGTCTTCCGCGGCGATGCGGCGATGGCGCGCCATCTTCTGGCGCACGGCGCTTCCTGGACCGAGAAACACGGATTCGGCGACAACGTATGCGGCACGCTGGGCTGGGCCTCATTGAACCGGCCCGTCGAGGACGGCGACTGGCTGGCCTGCGCCGAAGCGCTGGTCGAACACGGCATGCCCGTGGCGGAGCGCGACCCTGACTATCCCGACTACGTTCTTGTCGCCGGCAGGCGCCGGCTGTTCTGCGAAGAAGTCACCGCCTTCCTGCTCGGGGAGGAAGCCGGGCCGGCCGCCTCACCGCCTAGACGGTCAGGTGCCGCCTGACCGCCGGGTCGTCGAGGCTTTCGGCGGCGCCTTCGTGGACGATCTCGCCGCGGTCCATGATGTAGACCTTGTCGGCAAGTTCGCGGCAGAAATCGAGATATTGCTCGACCAGCAGGATCGAGATGCCCTTCTGGTCGCGCAGATATTGCAGCGCGCGGCCGATATCCTTGATGATCGAGGGCTGGATGCCTTCCGTCGGCTCGTCGAGGACGAGAACCTTCGGGCGGGTGACCAGCGCGCGGCCGATCGCCAGTTGCTGCTGCTGGCCGCCGGACAGGTCGCCGCCGCGACGCGACAGCATGGATTTCAGCACCGGAAACAGTTCGAACACGTCGGCCGGCACATTGCGCTCGCGGCGCGGCAAACGGGCATAGCCCGTTTCGAGATTTTCCTTCACCGTCAGAAGCGGGAAGATTTCGCGGCCCTGCGGCACATAGGCGAGCCCCCTGCCCGCGCGCGCATGCGGCGCGCCCTGCAGCGTTTCCTCATCCAGCGCGATCTGGCCCTTGCGGATCGGCTGGTGGCCCATGATGGCGCGCAACAGCGACGACTTGCCAACGCCGTTGCGGCCGAGGACGCAGGTGATCTTGCCGGACTCGGCCTTGGCGGAAACGCTACGCAGGGCCTGCGCCGCGCCGTAATAGAGATCGACATCGGATACGGTCAGAGCGGTCATGCGAAGCCGGGCTCCCTGCAAAATGCGGGGTCAAGGCCGCCGGCGGGAAACCCGCCGGCGGAACAGCCCAACCCCGGCTGTGAAACCTGATCCAATTCCATCATCTACCGTCCCAGATAGCTTTCGATGACGCGCTCGTCGGCGCTGACATGGTCGAGCGAGCCTTCGGCCAGCACCGAGCCTTCCGCCAGCACGGTGACCTTGACATCGAGATCGCGAATGAAGGTCATGTCGTGCTCGACGACGATCACCGCCTTTTCGCCCGCGATCGAACGCAGCAGCTTCGCGGTCTCGATCGTCTCGGCATCGGTCATGCCGGCGACGGGTTCGTCGACGAGCAGCAGCTTCGGGTCCTGAGCCAGCAGCATGCCGATCTCCAGCCACTGTTTCTGACCGTGCGACAGGTCGGCGGCGAGATCGGCACGGCGGTGGCCGAGCCGCACCGTTTCCAGGATCTCGTCGATACGCGCCTTCTGCGCGGCTGACGTGTCAGTGAACAGGGTCGCGAAGATGCCGTGGTCGCGCTTCAGCGCCAGTTCCAGATTGTCCTCAACCGTGTGGCTTTCGAACACGGTCGGCTTCTGGAACTTGCGGCCGATGCCGAGCTGGGCGATGTCGGATTCATCGTGCTTCGTCAGGTCGATATCGCCCTCGAACAGCACCGTTCCCTTGTCCGGCCGCGTCTTGCCGGTGATGATGTCCATCATCGTCGTCTTGCCGGCGCCGTTGGGGCCGATGATCGCCCGCATCTCGCCATGCTCGACCGTCAGCGACAATTCATTGATCGCCTTGAAGCCGTCGAAGGCCACGGACACGCCGTCGAGATAGAGCAGCGCATTGGTCAGTTTCTCGGTCATTCCGCCGCCTCCGTGCCGGGCTGGAGCGTTTCCTCGACGCGGTCCGCCTCGCGTCCCGTGCGCAGCCGCGCGAAACCGCCGGAGACGAGGCCGACAATGCCCTTGGGCAGGAACAGCGTGGTGGCGACGAACAGGGCGCCGAGCGCGAACAGCCAGAACTCCGGGAACGCCGCGGTGAAGTAGCTCTTGCCGAAATTCACCGCGATGGCGCCGATGATCGGCCCGACCAGCGTGCCGCGGCCGCCCACCGCCGTCCAGATCACGACCTCGATGGAGTTGGCCGGCGCGAATTCGCCCGGGTTGATGATGCCGACCTGCGGCACGTAGAGCGCGCCGGCGACGCCCGCGATCATCGCCGAGACGACGAAGGCGAACAGCTTGATATGCTCGACCCGGTAGCCGATGAAACGCGTCCGGCTCTCGGCGTCGCGCACGCTGACCAGCACCTTGCCGTAGCGCGAATTGACGATGCCCGAGCAGATCACGAAGGCGAGCGCCAGCGCGATCGCGGTGGCGGCGAACAGCGCGCCGCGCGTTGCCTGCGCCTGCACCGAATAGCCCAGAATGTCCTTGAAGTCGGTCAGGCCGTTATTGCCGCCGAAGCCCATCTCGTTGCGGAAGAAGGCGAGCAGCAGCGCATAGGTCAGCGCTTGGGTGATGATCGACAGATAGACGCCGTTGACGCGGGAGCGGAAGGCGAACCAGCCGAACACGAAGGCGAGCAGTCCCGGCACGAACAAGACCATCAGCATGGCGAACCAGAACATGTCGAAGCCGTACCAGAACCATGGCAGTTCCTTCCAGTTCAGGAAGACCATGAAGTCGGGCAGGATCGGGTTGCCATAGACCCCGCGCGTGCCGATCTGGCGCATCAGATACATGCCCATCGCATAGCCGCCGAGCGCGAAGAAGGCGCCGTGGCCGAGCGAGAGGATGCCGCAATAGCCCCAGACGAGATCGAGGGCGAGCGCCAGCATGGCGTAGCAGAGATATTTGCCGACCAGCGCCATGATGTGGGTCGGCACGTGCAGCGGGTGCGAGACCGGCAGCAGGGCGTTCGACAGCGGCACCAGCAGCGCGACGGCGAGCAGCGCCAGCGCGACCCAGATGGCCTTCTTGTCGAGCGCGCGGAAGAGGAACCCGGTGATCATGACTCGACCGACCTCCCCTTCAGCGCGAACAGGCCGCGCGGGCGTTTCTGGATGAACAGGATGATGAAGACGAGGATGAAGATCTTGGCCAGGACGGCCCCCGCATAGGGTTCGAGGAACTTGTTGGCGACGCCCAGCGTCAGCGCGCCAACCAGCGTGCCCCACAGATTGCCGACGCCGCCGAACACCACGACCATGAAGCTGTCGATGATGTAGCCCTGGCCGAGATTCGGCGAGACATTGTCGATCTGCGAGAGCGCGACCCCGGCGATGCCGGCGATGCCCGAACCAAGCGCGAAGGTGAAGGCGTCGACCCAGGGCGTGGCGATGCCCATGGACGAGGCCATTGGCCGGTTCTGGGTGACCGCGCGCATCTGCAGGCCGAAGCGGGTCCGCTTCAGGACGAGCAACAGGATGGCGAAGACGACGAGCGAGAAGACGACGATCCACAGCCGGTTGGTCGTGATCAGCATTTCGCCGATCTCGAAGGAGCCCGACATCCAGGACGGGTTGCCGACTTCGCGGTTGGTCGGCCCGAACACCGTGCGCACGGCCTGCTGCAACACCAGCGAGACGCCCCAGGTGGCGAGCAGCGTTTCCAGCGGCCGTCCATAGAGGAAGCGGATGATGCCGCGTTCGAGCACGAGCCCGACCGAGCCGGAGACGAGGAAGGCGAGCGGCAGCGCGATCGCCAGCGAATAGTCGAACAGGCCGGGCGCGGAATTGCGGATGAATTCCTGCACCACGAAGGTCGTGTAGGCGCCGAGCATGACCATCTCGCCATGCGCCATGTTGATGACGCCCATCACGCCGAAGGTGATGGCGAGGCCGATGGCGGCGAGCAGCAGCACCGAGCCGAGCGAGATGCCGTACCAGATATTCTGGCCGGCCGACCAGAACATCAGCCGCTCCTCGACGGAGGCGATGGCGGTCTTGGCGGCATTGGCGACCGCAACGGCGTCGCTGTTGGAGGCCGCGGTCAGGATCGGCAGGACATCGCGTCCGCCACGGGCATTGAGAATGTCGATCGCGTCTATCTTCGCGTCGTCGCTCATGTCGGAGGAGAGCACGGCGGCGGCGCGCGCCTCGATGAAGGCCTGCCGGACGCCGGCATCCTGTTCCTCGGCGATGACGCTGTCGAGCGTTTCGATGGTCTCGGGATCGGGCCGCGAGAAGATCGTCTCGGCGGCCTCCATGCGGATATGCGCATCCTTGGCGCGCAGCGTCAGGCCGGAAACCGCGTCGGCGATCATGCGGCGGATCGAGTTCTTGATCTTGATCTTGGACAGGTCGCTCTCGGCGGCGGTGCCGACCTCATCGAGCGTGATCGGATCGAGCAGCGCCAGCGGATCCTTGCCGCCCTTGACGATGAAGACAGCGCCGTCGCTTTCGCGCACCATCAAGCGGCCTTCGGAGAGTTCGTTCAGGGCCGTCACCGCGGCCGTATCGCCAAGCGCGACGATCTCCTCGATCACCGCTTCGGTGTCGCTGAACTTCTTCGCTTCGGCAAATTTGGCAATGACCGCGCGCAGTTCGGTCTCGTCGGCGCGGACCGGTCCCGTGACAGCCATGAAAAGGGCCATCAGGCCGGAAAGGAGGAGGATCAGCCGCATGGGTCGGTCAAGCGCGTCCAAAGGGTTGTCATGAGGTAATGAATGGGGAGGCCGGAAAGCCGGCCTCCCCTCTGGCTCGGGCGTCTTAGGAGGATGAACCCAGGCACTTTTCGGTTTCGGTGTTGTAGTTACCGCATTTCAGCTCGACCCAGTCGGACTTGAGCGGCTTGGACTCCGGCAGGAAGTCCGACCATGCGTCGCCCGGCACGAGGTCTTCGGTCTCGGAGACCACCTCGAACTGGCCGTCGTCCTGGATTTCACCGATCAGCACCGGCTTGGTGATGTGGTGGTTCGGCAGCATGACCGAGGTTCCGCCGGTCAGGTTGGGCGTTTCGATGCCCGGCAGGGCGTCGATGACGGCGTCGGCGTCGGTGGTGCCGGCCTTCTCGACGGCCTTAACCCACATGTTGAAGCCGATATAATGGGCTTCCATCGGGTCGTTGGTCACGCGGTTTTCGCCCATGCGCGCCTTCCATGCCTTGATGAATTCGGCATTTTCCGGCGTGTCGACGGACTGGAAGTAGTTCCAGGCGGCCAGGTGACCGACCAGCGGCGCTGTGTCGAGACCGGCCAGTTCCTCTTCGCCGACCGAGAAGGCGACGACCGGGATGTCTTCAGCCGAAACGCCCTGGTTGCCGAGTTCCTTGTAGAACGGCACGTTGGCGTCACCGTTGATGGTGGAAACCACGGCGGTCTTCTTGCCGGCCGAGCCGAAGGCCTTGATGTCGGCGACGATCGTCTGCCAGTCGGAATGACCGAACGGCGTGTAGTTGACCATGATGTCTTCTTCGGCAACGCCCTTGTCCTTGAGATAGGCCTCGAGGATCTTGTTGGTCGTGCGCGGATAGACGTAGTCGGTACCGGCGAGAACCCAGCGCTCGACGCCTTCCTCTTCCATCAGGTAGTCGACGGCCGGAATGGCCTGCTGGTTCGGCGCGGCGCCGGTGTAGAAGACGTTGCGCTGCGACTCCTCGCCCTCATACTGGACGGGGTAGAACAGGATCGAGTTCAGTTCCTCGAAGACCGGCAGCACGGATTTGCGCGACACGGAGGTCCAGCAGCCGAACACGACATCGACGCCGTCGCCGGTGATCAGTTCGCGCGCCTTTTCGGCAAAGAGCGGCCAGTCGGAAGCCGGGTCGACGACGACGGCTTCGAGCTTCTTGCCGAGAAGGCCGCCCTTGGCGTTCTGCTCGTCGACGAGCATTTCCATGACGTCCTTCAGGGTCGTCTCGGAAATCGCCATCGTTCCGGACAGCGAGTGAAGAATGCCGACCTTGATGGTGTCTTCCTGCGCCGTGGCGACGGAGGCGAACGACGAAACGGCGATCGCTGCACCGGCCAAGGCGGCAGTCAGTTTTCTACGGGTAAAATTCATGGGTGGCTCCTGACAATTGATAACGACAAGTTATGAGCAATCGTCGTGCCAGTCCCTCAAGCCGGCGTGGGCGCGGCATGATTATTCATAAAATTCAGAAGGTTACATCCGATAACCGACTCAAGACCTCAACCGACCTAACGTCAGTCGGAGTGCCTCGTTTTTCAGCATAGGGGTCGGCTTGCCGGTTATTTTATGTGCAACAAAGATACATGCATAAATTTTCATCTAAAAATCATCGCGATTATACAAGCCGGCCGAGCCGCTATTTGGCGCCCCGGCGCGCCGCGGCGAGCGCCGCCTTGAGGAAGTCGATATCGCCGACGCGACTGGCGAGAATCAGGATCAGCCGCGTATCCATGCGCAGGCACTGCTCCAGTGTCAGCCCCTCATGCGCATCGGCCAGCGCGTCGTAAAAGACGTCCGCATCCGCGCCGAGGCGATCCCCTGTCTCGTCGGTTCTGCCGCTCATTGCTCTTCGCCGCCAGTTTCGCGGTAAAGCCTAACATCAAAGGCCCGGCGACGTCACATGGTCAAAACCGGCCCGGCGGAGGGGTATGCCGGGCCGGGTTGCTCGAGCGGCCGCGCGGGGGACACGCGGCCGGCCGAAGCTGCGATCTTCTACTGGCGGTGCCAGACCCGGGTGCGGCTCGCGGTCGCGCCATGCGGGCCGGTCCGCGTGACGGTGCAGGCCGGATTGCCGGGGTCATAGACATTGCAGTTGCGCGTGCGGCTCGCCGTGCCGCCATAGGGCCCGGTGGTGTTGCGCGTTGCGGTGCAGGCGCCCTCGGCGCAATGGCGCGTCTGCGTCGTCGAGCCGCCACGGCTCCCGGTCGTCGACCGCGTCGCGGTACAGCTTCCGTTCGCGCAATCGACCGTGCGGCTGTGCGACGTCACGCGCGGCGCGACATAGGGCGGATAGGCGGCCCAGCGTCCATACCAGGGATAGCCGACATGATAGCGGTCCCAATAGGCCCGGTTATATGCGACGACCACCAGCCCGGCCTGCGGCGCGACCGCCGGCGTCACAATGACCGGCGCGCCGCGCCAGACGATTTGCATATAATGCGCCGACACCCAGCCGCGCCTGCCGGCGAAGCCGACATCGCACCAGCTGTAATCGGCAACGCAGCCATGGGTGACGATCGCCGCGCCACGCGGAACGATAGTGACGACCGGATAGACCGTCGACGGACCGGCGCGCATGTTGACATCCGCCGTCGCGACCGCGGCGGTGGCCGCCGAGGCGGAATTGACGGCAAAGCCGAGAAACAGGAGCCCGGAGGCTATGAGGAGGAGAATGCGTGTCATCGTCTTTCCTTTCGACGGAAACGCACGGACAAATGCCCGCGCCTTGACGATGACACGCCGGGAAGCGGCGGTTCCTACGCGGGGAGGCAGAAATTATCGGGAGCCTGCGAGGTTGCCTTGAAGGCGCCAGGCAGACAGAATCAGGCCGTCCAAAAGCTGATGCTGAATTTCGACCGACCATGCAACCAAACCGGGGCTGCTGTATTTTATAGCAATGAGCACTTCCGTTGAGACATTCTCGATCCTCCTTTTGGACGACGATCCGATCATCGCCATGGATGCAGCCATGGAGATCGAGGATTGGGGTCACATATGCCACGTCGCCTACGATCTCGATTCCGCATTCGAGATGCTGAAAGAAATTCCGGTCGACGCTGCGCTTCTCGATTACGACCTGGGCGGACATACGAGCCTGCCCCTGGCGGCAGAGCTGCATGAGAAACAATTGCCTTTCGCCTTTGTGACGGGCCGCGATGTCGGCGAAATCGCCAGGAAACTCGGTATCGAACCGCTCGTGTTCACGAAGCCGGTCGACTATTCCGTGGTCGCGAGGAACCTGCTGGGTTCCGGGCCGTCAGCGGACGCCATCCCCGCTTGAATAAAAGACAGTTTGCCGCCGCAAGCGACATCTGGCGGCTTTTCATGGCTTGATGCTACGGCCCGGCCCGACCCATGGCGATCAATACCGCTTTGCGCATGCCGTCCGAATCGTAGGGCTTGGCCAGCACCGGGACCGAACGGAGCGGCTCGGGCAGATTCGAGTTCTCGCCATAGCCTGACGCGAAGATGAAGGGGATCCCCTCCTCCAGCAGCCGCTCGGCGACCGGGATACTCCGCTCTGCCCCCAGATTCACATCGAGCACCGCGAAATCGACATCGCCCTCGTCGAGCAAGGACTGGGCGCGACCGACACTGCCGCAGACCGAGACCCGTTCGATCCCCATTCCCCTGAGGATGTCTTCGGCATCCATCGCGATGATGAGGTTATCCTCCACGAGAAGCGCATGGGACGGCACCGGCCCGGCGGCGGCAACGTCGGCGGCGGAAACCGTTTCAATATCGTTATCCTCTTCGATCTCGTCGCTGGGCATTCCGTCGCGAACATGCGGCGACGGGATCCAGAAACTCGCGGTCACGCCGTCTTCCGGATAGCCGATTTGCGCCTGTCCCTGCAGTTCGAAGGGGACGGACCGTTCGATGATCGTGGTGCCGAAACCGCGACGCGTCGGCTCCTTGACGGCAGGGCCGCCGCGTTCCTGCCAGCGAATGTCGAGCGAACCGTCTTCGCGCCGCGAAAGGCCGACATCGACGACGCCGCTGCGATCGGCAAGCGCCCCGTATTTCGCCGAATTGGTCATCAGTTCATGGACCACCAGCGCGATGTTGGAATAGGCGGTGGGCGTCAGCATGATGTCATCGCCCGAGACCCGAACGCGATCCGACTTGTCGAGAAGATATCCAGCCGCCTCCATGCGGATCAGCCGTTTCAACGGCGCCGGAGACCAATTGTCCTTGGTGATCTGGTCATGCGCGCGCGCCAACGCGTGAATGCGGCTGTCGAGAACCTTCGCGAATTCCTCCGTCGTCAGGTCCGTCATCGAAGTCTGCGATATCAGGCTGCGAACCAGCCCCAGTATGTTGCGGACGCGGTGATTGAGTTCGGCAATCAGCAATTCCTGCTTTTCCGACGCCCTGCGGCGCACTTCCGCCGCGTCGTCCGCCATGCGCAGGACCACTTCGAGGACGGTGATACGGAGCTGCTCGGCGATGCGCAGTTGCGCGCGGGTCCATTCCTCGCTTTGCCCGTCGACCTCCTCCTGCCAGGCCTCGAAGCTCTTGCGCGGAGTGAGCCGGATTCCGTTCGGACCGAGATTGGCCGGTTTCTGCGGATTGCCGGCCCAGGTGACGACCCGGCGCAGTTCCGGCCGGAAGAACATGATGTAATCGCGCGGCGACTTGGAAATCGGAATGGAGACGAGTCCGGCGGCAACTTCCTTGTAGACGTCTGCCTCCGGCACCAGTTTCCGGATTTCGCTGGTCGCGAAGATCTCGCCGGCAGGCAGCGTGTTGAGCCGCTTGGCGATGGCGCGCACATACTCGCTGTCGGGGCGCGTGCCGGTTCCCGACACGATGCCATTGGCGATGACCGCCATGCCATCCGCCTGCATCAACGCCAGCGCCGACTCGTAATGGGCCGCGAACACCTCGTTGACATTGACGGACGCGGCGGCTTCCCTCGAAAGGGCGTTGACGAGATCGCTTGCCTGTTCGCTGACGGTGCTGTCGTCGCGCGAAAGACGCCCTTCCAGCAGGAGGGAAAGCATCTGCCCGAACAGGAGGATCGCGTTCCGCTGGCTCTGGGCGAGCACCTTGGGCCGGCGATGGTGGCATGCGAGCAGACCCCAAAGCTTGCCCTCGATGATCAAAGAGATCGACATCGACGCGGCCACCGGCATGTTGCGCAGATATTCGAGGTGGATCGACGACACCGAGCGCAGAACCGAATGCGACAGGTCGAGCGGCCCGGCGGGACTTTCGAGCGGCAGGATCGGCACACCTTCGTCGTAAGCGTCCGCAATGACGCGGATCGGGTTCTTGACGTAAAGCGCGCGCGCCTGGGAGGGGATGTCGGAGGCCGGATAACGCAGGCCGAGGAACGGTTCCATGCCCGCCGCGTGCCATTCGGCGACGACCTCGCCGCTCTGGTCCGGCGCAAAACGATAGGCCATGACGCGATCGAAGCCGGCCAGCGCCGCGGCGAACCGTACCGCGAATTTCAGGATCGCCGTCGTATCGGACAAGCGCCCGATGCGGTTCATCGCCTGCTGCACATCGCCGATATAGCGCTCGGCGTCGCCCTGCCTGGACGGCTCCTCGAATTCGACGACGATATAGTTACGGGCGATGTGAACTGTCGCGTCGAACGGCTTCTTCTCGTCGATGCCGGCACTCAGGCCGTGAACGATCTCGGGCAGCGCGCCGGAGCGCATGTTCTGCAACTTGTTGCGGATCGTATGGATCGATTCGCGGCTGATGAAGGCCGAGGCCGGCTCGCCGACCAGGCTCTCCGGCGCGCAGCCGAGAAAATCCTCCGCATTGGCGGAGACATGGGAGACGATCCAGTCGGAAGTCAGGGCGACGAGAAAGCCGAAACGCTGGACCTTGCCCAGCATATGGATCGGCTCGCGGTCGCAATTCGTCAGGTCAACTTTGGGTTCGGGGATCTGATCCATCGGCTGGAAACAGCGCCTCTGCGGTCTTGAGATAATGTTCAAACAGTATGATTGCGTTGTCGCGCATGTCGGCGCGCTCGCGATCGGACCATTGCGTGGAGTTGAGCCAGTGCAGGAAGCTCGGCCAAAGGCCCGAACCCTCCCCGTGGCTCAGAAACGAGGTTGGAAAAGCCTCTCCCGATTGCGCCAGCCGCCTGCGAATGACGGTGGCGCCGAGCCGCGAGCCTTCCAGCACATAAAGTAAACCGGCAACGCCGCCGCGTGAATGTAAAAAAGACATATCGACAGGACGCGGCGGCTCAAGGCCGAAGACGGCGAGATCGTCGCCGAGCGCAATCGAGCGGCTGCGCGCGGCGGCATTCGGCAGGTCGTCAAGATGACCACTCCCGTAAATGAACGCTTCCGCGACCGGCACCAATGCCGCATGCGACAGGAGCATTGCCGCATATCCGCGCCGGCTGGCGATACGGTCCAGGTTGAATGCGGTGTCGACTTGTCGGTGAAGGGTCTTGGTCGAGTCGGAGAGAAAAGTTCGAATTTCGCTCAATTGCAAAGGCCTAAAATCCGGCGGGCACCGGTTTTAATTGAAATCAAGCTTGTAAACGAACCAGCGCCGGAGAAGTTCCCTGACGTAGCGCCCAAATCGATAGATTTCAGGCGACCGCGAAAAACCGCCTACCCTTTGACGAGTCCAACGGCCGCCTCGACGATGCCCTTGGCCGACGGCAGCGTCACCGCATAAGCGGGGCCTGTCGCGATAAAACTGTCCTCGGCCGTCACGCGCGCGAAGGATGTCACGCCGCTTTCGGCCAGCAGCGCCATCAGCGCCTCGGATTGCGAACCGGTGCGCCGGCATTCGTCGACGATCAGCACATGCTTGCAGCCGGAAATGGCATCGAGGATCGCCTTTTCGGGCAGCGGCGCCAGCCAGCGCATGTCGACGATACGGGATTCGATGCCGTGATCCTCGATGAGCTTTTCGACCGCCTGATGGGCGAGATAGCAGCCATTGCCATAAGTGAGGATGGCGAGGTGGTCGCCATGGCCCTCGACCGCGACCTCGCCGAGCGGGATGCGCCTGTCGGGCGCCGGGTAGTGGCGCATCCACAAGCCGTCCTTTTCGCCATGCAGGTCGCGCATCGGGTAAAGCGCGATCGGCTCGACGAAGACGACGACGCGCTGCTCCTCGCGGGCCAGCCGCACGCATTCGCGCAGCATCATGGCCGCATCCGCGCCGTTCGACGGACAGGCGACGATCAGGCCCGGAATATCGCGGAGAACGGCCAATGAATTGTCGTTGTGGAAGTGGCCGCCGAAGCCCTTCTGGTAACCGAGCCCGGCGATGCGCACCACCATCGGGTTCGCATATTGGCCGCTCGAGAAGAAGGGCAGCGTCGCCGCCTCGCCGCGCAGCTGGTCCTCGGCATTGTGCAGATAGGCGAGGAACTGGATTTCCGGGACCGGCAGGATGCCGTTATGCGCCATGCCGATGGCAAGGCCGAGGATCGACTGCTCGTCGAGCAACGTGTCGATGACGCGGTGCCGGCCGAAACGCTCGCAGAGCTTTTGCGTGACGCCGTAGACGCCGCCCTTCACGCCCACATCCTCGCCCATCAGGGCGATCTCCCGATGTTCCAGCATCAGATCGGTCAGCGCCCAGTTGATCAGTTTCGCCATGGGCTGCGGCTGGTCGAGCAGCTTGAGATCGCCGCCGAAGGCCCGCTCGCGCTCCTCCGGCGACGGGCCGTTGGTGGGCGCGCATTTGCGCTTCGGCGGGATCAGGCTCGCCATCACATCGGCGGCGGATTTCAGGCGCGGCCGGTCGACGGCGAATGCCATCTCCGCCTCGCAGGCCTTCTCGATGCCCTCGTAGATCTCGACCGCATCGGCGGGTTCCAGATAGCCGGCGGCGGCCAGCAGGCCGGCGGTGCGCACCAGCGGATCGTTCTGCTCCGACTGCTCGATCTCCGCCTTCGGCCGGTATGCACCCTCGACATCGGAACCGGCGTGGCCGAACAGACGCACCGTCTTCACATGCAGGAAGACCGGCTGGCGCTTCTTGCGCGCGAAGTCGGCGGCCTCCAGCGCGGTCGCATAGGTGTCGAACAGGTCGAGGCCGTCGCAGGAAAAATAGGCAAGCCCCGGCCGGTTGGCGAAATTGGCCTCGATCCAGCCGGTCGGCGTCTTCACCGAAATGCCGATGCCATTGTCCTCGCAGACGAACATCAGGGGCATCGGCACCGACTGGTAGGCGGTCCATGCCGCCGTATTGAAGGCGCCCTGCGCGGTCGAATGGTTCGCCGAGGCATCGCCGAAGGAGCACATGACGATGGAATCCGCCTCCAGCGCCTGATGTTCTGGCCGTAGCCGTTTCGCCAGTCCGATCGAATAGGCCGCGCCGACGGCCTTCGGCAGATGCGAGGCGATGGTCGAGGTCTGCGGCGGGATCGTCAGCGCCTTCGAGCCGAGCACCTTGTGCCGGCCGCCGGAGACCGGATCGTCGGTGGAGCAGGCAAAGGAGAGCAGCATGTCGCGGATGATGTTCTGCCCCTCCACCTGGCTCGCGCGCTCCACCTGGAACGCGCCGTCGCGGTAATGCAGGAAGGCCATGTCGGTGGGCCGGAGCGCCGCGGCAACGGCGGCCATGCCCTCATGGCCGGACGAGCCGATCGTGTAATAGCCCTGCCCCGCCTTCTGCATCCTGCGACCCATCCGGTCGAGATGGCGCGAAGCGCATTGCGAGCGGAAGATGCCGACCGCCTGCTCCGCCGTCAGCGGCAGGTCGTGCGGCAAGTCCGCTTCCGGAAAATCGCCGGACGCGACGCGCTCCAGGAAGCGCTGGTGAACGTGATCGGCGCGATCCATCAGAAAAAGGCCTGCAATCCCGTCTGCGCGCGACCGAGGATCAGGGCGTGCACGTCATGCGTGCCCTCATAGGTGTTGACGGTTTCGAGGTTGGCCATGTGGCGGAACACCTGGAATTCCTCGGAAATGCCGTTGCCGCCATGCATGTCCCGGGCGGCCCGTGCGATGTCGAGCGCCTTGCCGCAGTTGTTGCGCTTGATCAGCGAGATCATCTCCGGCGCGGCATTGCCCTCGTCCATCAGCCGGCCGACGCGCAACGCCGCCTGAAGGCCGAGCGTGATTTCCGTCTGCATGTCGGCGAGCTTCTTCTGGAAGAGCTGCGTCTGCGCCAGCGGCTTGCCGAACTGCTTGCGGTCGAGCCCGTATTGGCGCGCCGCCTGCCAGCAGAATTCGGCCGCGCCCATGGCACCCCACGAAATGCCGTAGCGTGCGCGGTTGAGACAGCCGAACGGGCCCTTCAGCCCCTCGACATTCGGCAACAGCGCATCCTCGCCGACCTCGACATTGTCCATGACGACTTCTCCGGTGACGGAGGCGCGAAGCGACAGCTTGCCGCCAATCTTCGGGGCGCTCAGGCCCTTCATGCCCTTTTCGAGCACGAAGCCGCGGATCTTGCCGCCATGCGCCTCGGACTTCGCCCAGACGACGAAGACATCGGCGACCGGCGCGTTGGATATCCACATTTTCGAACCGTTGAGGACATAGCCGCCGCCACTCTTCTTCGCGGTCGTCTTCATGCCGCCGGGATCGGAGCCGGCGTCGGGTTCGGTCAGGCCGAAGCAGCCGATCCATTCTCCGGAGGCAAGTTTCGGCAGGTATTTCATCCGCTGCTCTTCCGAGCCATAGGCATGGATCGGATACATCACCAGCGAGGACTGCACGCTCATCATCGAGCGGTAGCCCGAATCGACCCGTTCGACCTCGCGCGCCACGAGGCCGTAGGAAACATAGGACGCACCCGCGCCGCCATATTGCTCCGGCACGGTGATGCCGAGCAGGCCCATCTCGCCCATCTCGGCGAAGACCGAGGGGTCCACCTTCTCCTGCGCATAGGCTTCGATGACGCGCGGCTGGAGCTTCTCCTGCGCATAGGCGGCGGCCGTATCGCGGATCAGCCGCTCCTCCTCGCTCAGCTGGCTTTCCAGCCGAAACGGATCCTCCCAGGAAAACGAACCGAGTTCCGGCGCGGTGACATCGCCCATGACATCCCTTTCTTATGTTCTTGTCTTCGGATGCGGCGCACAAAAGCAATGCCGGTGCGCACTGTCAATCAGCGCAACTTCGCCAGCGCTGAGGTTCTAGGCGGCGTCGCGGTTCGTCAGCTTCTGGTTCAGCAGGAAACGCGCGAAGAGCGGCAGGCTCGCGGCGCCGAGCGCGCGCGCATCGGCGCCGACCGCGCCGCCGCGTATCTGCGGCTTTTCGAGGCCGGTCATGTTCAGCTTGTCGAGTTCGTCGCCGACCGCATCGACAAGCCGGCGGCGAATGACTGCGGGAAGCCAGCCATCGACGACAATCGCCGAGAAATCGATGATCGAACAGGCCGAGGCGGTCGCATGCGCCAGGCCGGCCGCGGCGGAGGCGATCCAGTCGTCGAGAATGCCGGCGTCCACCTGCCAGTTGTCCGTGCCTTCCCAGAGCGAGGCCGTTTCGAAGCCGCGTCGGGCAAGCTGTTTTTCGAGCTCCGACAGGCTGGCGACTTCGATCAGCTGGCAGACCTTGCCGTCCCTGCCGACGACGGGCATGGGGCCGAGCGCACCCGAATTTCCGCCGGGCCCGGTGTAGAGCGCGCGATTGAGGACGACGCCGCCGCCGATGAAATAGCCGACATAGAAATACAGATAGTCGTCCGGCGCATTCGCCCCGCCGAACGCCACCTCGGCGGCGCAGGCCGAGGACGCGTCGTTTTCCAGATAGACGGGAAATTCGTAGACGGAGGCGATTTCGCTGCGGATATCGGCGGTTCGCCACACAGCCATGGCCTCGTCCGGCACGCCGAGCGCCCGCGTCCAGTTCCACAGGTAAAACGGCATGGCGATACCGAGCCCCGCGATCCGCGACCGCTTTTCGGCATCGAGACCGCCGACCATGTCCCCGATCGCCTCGTGGGCGAACCGGATGGCGTCATCGGGTCTCGGATAGCGATGGGTGCGGGCGGACCGACGGATGACCTCTCCGAGGAAGTTCATCAGGACCAGTTCCATGCTTCGCCGGCCGATCTTCAGCCCCATCGAATAGGCCCCTTCGGGATTGAGCGACAGCGGCACCGAGGGCTGGCCGATGCGGCCGCGCTGCGGCTCCCCGCGGATCACCAGCCCGTCGGCTTCCAGGCGGCGCATGATCACCGAGATGGTCTGGGCGGAGAGACCGGTCAGGCGCGTCAGGTCGGATTTCGCCAAGGCGCCGTCGCGCCGGATCAGCGTCAGGATCAGCTTCTCATTATAGGCGCGCATGCCGCTCTGGTTCGTGCCGCGCATATGGGCAGCGCCGCCGGCAAGCGGATCGTCGCGCTCCTCAGTCTGAACCATGCCCCTGCCCCGCATTCGCACTCGCACGGCATGACATACACGGATTCGGCGTCACAAGGTTACTCCTCCGCGATCCAGAATGGCCGCGGCCGCGCAGGTCTGTCAATAATTAAATCAATGTGAATTAGTTATTGACACGCGAAATCGGCTGTAGTTCCCTATGGAACGTCCGGGCAGGAGAGACCGAATGGGGTCTCCACCCGAACCGACTCCGCCATGCGAGGCGGAGACACCAAACTGGGAGGAATACACGTGAAGAAGACCCTGATTGCGACCGCGGTCGCTACCCTCGCCCTCGGCGCGGCTTTCGCCTCGCCCGCAAGCGCACAGGACAAGATCGGCGCATGCCTGATCACCAAGACGGATACCAACCCGTTCTTCGTGAAGATGAAGGAAGGCGCCACCGCCAAGGCCGAGGAACTCGGCATCGAACTAAAGAGCTTCGCCGGCAAGATCGACGGCGACCATGAGACCCAGGTCGCAGCTATCGAGACCTGCATCGCCGACGGCGCCAAGGGCATCCTGCTGACCGCATCCGACACCTCGTCGATCGTTTCCTCGGTGAAGCAGGCCCGTGACGCCGGCCTCCTCGTGATCGCGCTCGACACGCCGCTCGATCCGATCGACGCCGCCGACATGACTTTCGCCACCGACAACTTCAAGGCCGGCGAACTGATCGGCCAGTGGGCCAAGGCCAAGCTCGGCGACGACGCGGCCAACGCCAAGATCGGCATGCTCGACCTCGCCGTCAGCCAGCCGACCGTCGGCGTGCTTCGCGACCAGGGCTTCATGCAGGGCTTCGGCATCGATCTCGGCGATCCCAACAAGTGGGGTGACGAGACCGACCCGCGCGTCGTCGGCCATGACGTGACCCAGGGCAACGAGGAAGGCGGCCGCACGGCGATGGAAAACCTGCTGGCGTCCGACCCGATGATCAACGTCGTCTACACCATCAACGAGCCGGCCGCTGCCGGCGCCTATGAGGCGCTTAAGTCGATCGGCCGCGAGAAGGACGTGCTGATCGTCTCCGTCGACGGCGGCTGCCCGGGCGTGCAGAACGTCGCCGATGGCGTCATCGGCGCGACCTCGCAGCAATATCCGTTGCTGATGGCCTCCAAGGGCATCGAGGCGATTGCCGCCTGGGCGAAAGACGGCACCAAGCCGCAGCCGACCGAGGGCAAGGACTTCTTCGACACCGGCGTATCGCTGGTGACGGACCAGCCGGTGGACGGCGTGCCGTCCATCTCGGTCAAGGAAGGCATGGACCTGTGCTGGGGCTGATCGCCCACTCTTGATCCCGACCCGCCATTGGCGGCACAATGCAACATTGGAAGCGCGGGCTCCGGTCCGCCTTCCTCCAGGCGCATGTCCGGCCTGGGAAGGCCGGCATCAGGGAGGAGACTGCGCCCATGTCGGACCATGTCACGACGACGGACAACTACGAGTCCGCCAGCAATCGCGAGGAGAAGCTTGCCGAATTCGAGGTCCGCAAACGCGGGCTGATCGGCAATGTTCAGCACTGGTTGCACCAAACGCCGGCGGCGGTGCCGCTGATCGTGCTGATCGCCTCGATCCTGATCTTCGGCGTGCTGATCGGCGACCGCTTCTTTTCGCCCTTCGCGCTGACCCTCGTCCTGCAGCAGGTGCAGATCGTCGGCATCGTCGCCGCCGCGCAGAGCCTCGTCATCCTGACGGCGGGCATTGACCTCTCGGTCGGCGCGATCACGGTGTTCTCCTCCGTCATCATGGGCCAGTTCGCCTTCCGTTACGGGCTTCCGCCATCTGTCGCGGTGGGCTGCGGCCTGATCTTCGGCACGCTGTGCGGCGCGCTGAACGGCATTCTCGTCGCCCGCGTCAAGCTGCCGCCCTTCATCGTCACGCTCGGCACCTGGCAGATCATCCTTGCGTCCAACTATCTCTATTCCGCCAACGAGACGATCCGCGCCCAGGAGATCGAGGCCGAGGCCCCTCTCCTGCAATTGATGGGCACGAAGTTCCAGATCGGCGGCGCGGTCCTGACGCTCGGCGTCATCTTCATGATCGTGCTGATGCTGGTCCTCGCCTGGGTGCTCCGGCACACCGCATGGGGCCGGCATGTCTACGCCGTCGGCGACGATCCCGAGGCGGCGCAGCTCTCCGGCGTCAACGTCAAGGCGACGCTGCTGTCGGTCTATGCGCTGGCCGGCCTGATCTGCGCCTTTGCCGGCTGGGCCCTGATCGGCCGAATCGGCTCGGTCTCGCCGACCTCGGCCTATGAGGCCAATATCGAATCCATCACTGCCGTGGTGATCGGGGGCATATCGCTGTTCGGCGGGCGAGGCTCGATCCTCGGCGCGCTGTTCGGGGCGCTGATCGTCGGCGTCTTCTCACTCGGCCTGCGCCTGCTCGGCGCCGACGCGCAGTGGACCTATTTCTTCATCGGCGTCCTGATCATCGCGGCCGTCGCCGTGGACCAGTGGATCAGAAAGGTATCGGCATGAGCGAACCCATTCTCAAGGGCCGCGGCCTGACCAAACGTTACGGCCGCGTTACTGCCCTCGATCGCTGCGACTTCGACCTGATGCCGGGAGAGATCCTGGCGGTGATCGGAGACAACGGCGCCGGCAAGTCGACATTGATCAAGGCCATTTCCGGCGCAGTGACGCCGGATGAGGGCGACATCTGGATGAATGGGGCGAAACTGAACTTCGCCTCCCCGAGCGATGCGCGCGATGCCGGCATCGAGACGGTCTACCAGACGCTCGCCATGTCGCCGGCCCTGTCGATCACCGACAACATGTTCATGGGCCGCGAATTGCGGAAGCCGGGCGTGATGGGCAAGTGGTTCCGCCAGCTCGACCGGCCCGCCATGGAAAAGTTCGCCCGCGACAAGCTTACCGAACTGGGCCTGATGACGATCCAGAACATCAACCAGGCCGTCGAGACCCTGTCCGGCGGCCAGCGCCAGGGCGTGGCGGTCGCGCGCGCGGCGGCCTTCGGCTCCAAGGTCATCATTCTCGACGAGCCGACCGCCGCCCTTGGCGTGAAGGAATCGCGCCGCGTGCTCGAACTGATCCAGGACGTAAAGTCGCGCGGCATTCCGATCATCCTGATCTCGCACAACATGCCGCATGTCTTCGAGGTGGCCGACCGCATCCATGTCCACCGGCTCGGCCGGCGGCTCTGCGTGGTCAATCCGAAGGACTACACCATGTCCGACGCGGTCGCCTTCATGACCGGGGCGAAGGAACCGCCGGAACAGGCAGCGGCAGCCGCCTGAGGCGGCACATGCGCCTCGCGGCGCAACCGATTCAAATGCAACGACAAAGGCCGCCTGAGATCAGACGGCCTTGAGTTCCGGCTTTTCGAGGCCCGGATCGCTCCGCGAAAATACGTAGCGGTTCCGGCCCGAACGCTTCGCGACATAGAGGTTCTCGTCGGCCTCCTTCATCAGGATCGTCAGGGTGGATCCCTTGCCGATCTCGGCGACGCCTATACTGACTGTCAGACCGACGGCGTGCTCGCCGACACTCTCGCCCTTGGCCGCGATCACGTGCTTGATCGCCTCGGCATGACGGGTCACGTCGCTCGCCGACATGGCAGGCAGGAAGACCGCAAACTCCTCGCCGCCGATCCGCCCGACCAGCGCATTCTCGGGCGTCGCCATGTTGAGCCCGGCGCCGATGAGCCTCAGTGCCTCGTCGCCGACATCGTGGCCATAGGTGTCGTTGATCGCCTTGAAATGATCGGCATCGACCAGGAACAACAAGCCGCCCTCGCCGATGCGCGTGCGCACCGACTCAAGGAAATAATGGCGTGTCAGCACACCGGTCAGGGAATCGAATTTGACGAAGTTCTCCAGCTTGTCGACACCGCTCTGGGTCATCTGCATCAGGCGCAGTGCGATATAGGACACTGGCGCGGCGATCAGGATCGGAATGCCGATCGCCAATGTCATCGCGAAGCCGAGAAATGGCCGCGCGAAAGGTAGAAACGTCACCATCGCGAAATAGACGACGGCAGCGCTTGCAAGCGTCGCCAGAATGGTGATCCCGACCGTATAGGTCACCACCGCGCGATTTGTCCTGACAGTTAGCAAGCCGGCCCGCCTTTCGCTCGAACTGATTGCGCGCAGGTGTAGACCGGTAATATTTCGTAGTCGTTACGTAGGGGCAAATAATTGCGTGCTTTTCCGCAGACGATATGAAAACGGGGCCATAAAGGCCCCGTTTCCCATGTATCGATCCAGCGCCTATTTCAGGGCTTCGTCGGTGATTTCATGCGTCCAGGCGCCTTCCGGCGTCTTTTCGATGATCTTCTGGTCGAGAAGCGCCTGGGCAGTGCGCTCATAGACGTCTTCCTTCAGGACGCCATCGCCGGAGCCGATCAGCTTGGCGACTTCGCCCATCATGCGCTTCTGGTGGTTCTCGTCCTGACCGCCATTGTCCATGACGATCTCGGCTGCCTCGTCCGGGTTCTCAAGCGCGTATTTCCAGCCCTTCATCGAAGCGCGGACGAAACGAACCATCTTGTCCTTGAAGGCCGGATCGGCAAGATCGGTTTCCAGTGCGTAGAGGCCGTCCTCCAGAAGGTCATTGCCCATTTCCGAGTAGTTGAAGACGATCAGGTCTTCCGGCTTGTAGCCGGCGTCGATCAGCTGCCAGTACTCGTTATAGGTCATGACCGAGATGCAGTCGGCCTGCTTCTGGATCAGCGGCTGCACGTCGAAGGACTGCTTCAGAACGGTCACGCCGTCAGCGCCGCCCTCGGTCGAATAGCCGAGCTTGTTCATCCACGCGAAGAACGGATACTCGTTGCCGTAGAACCAGACGCCGAGCGTATGGCCCGGGAAGTCGTCGGTCGTTTGCACCGGACCGTCCTTCGGGCAGACCATTTCCATACCGGCCTTCTCGAAGGGCTGGGCGATGTTGACCAGCGGAACGCCCTTTTCACGGGCGACGAGCGCGCCGCCCATCCAGTCGACGATCACGTCGGCGCCGCCGCCGGCGATCACCTGTTCAGGCGCGATGTCGGGGCCACCCGGCTTGATCGTGACGTCAAGGCCTTCCTCTTCGTAGAAGCCCTTGTCGAGCGCGACGAAGTAGCCGCCGAACTGGCCCTGAGCGACCCATTTCAGCTGCAGCGTCACCTCATCGGCAGCCATTGCCTGCATTGCTGCGAGCGACATGGCGCCGGCCATCAAAGATACCATAAGTTTCTTCATCGTTTTCCCTTTCGCCTTTCCCTGAAGTTGGCGCGCCCGCCCGGAGACGGACACACGGTTTTCGCCTACCCACCCCGGATAGACGGATGCCAGAATGTCGTCGCCCGCTCCGCGAGTGCGATGACACCATAGAATATCGAGCCGGCGAGCGCCGCAACCGCGATCTCGGCCCAGACCATGTCGAGGTTGAGCCGGCCAATCTCGGTGGAGATGCGGAAGCCCATGCCGACGATCGGCGTGCCGAAGAACTCGGCGACGATCGCGCCGATCAGCGCCAGCGTGGAATTGATCTTCAGCGCGTTGAAGATGAACGGCATCGCCGCCGGCAGGCGCAGCTTGAACAGCGTCTGCCAGTAATTCGACGCATAGGTGCGCATCAGGTCGCGCTCCATGTGGCCGGCGGCGGCGAGCCCCGCCACCGTGTTCACCAGCATGGGGAAGAAGGTCATCACGATGACGACGGCGGCCTTGGACTGCCAGTCGAAGCCGAACCAGATGACCATGATCGGTGCTATGCCGATGATCGGCAACGCCGAGACGAAATTGCCGATCGGCAGCAGGCCGCGGCGCAGGAAGTCCACGCGGTCGGCGAGGATGGCGATCGCGAAACCCGACGCGCAGCCGACGACATAGCCGAACAGCACCGCCTTGAAGATGGTCTGGCGCACATCGGCGGCCAGGGTCGGCAGGGAATTGGCGATGCGCACGCCGATGGAGGAAGGCGGCGGCAGCAGGATGAAGGGCACGCCGAAGCCGCGTGTCGCCGCCTCCCAGAGGATCAGGATCCACGCGCCGAAAATCGCCGGAATGAGGAGGCGCAGCAGCGTCTCGCGCTCGGGCATTCTCGGCTTCAGCGCGGAGAGATGGGTAACGCAGGCCCAGGCAAGCAGCCAGTTCGCCGCGATCAAGAGGAAGAACGGCGCGCGCGCCTCCGCCTCGTTTCCGGCAAGCGCCGAAAGCAGGAGCCATGCGCCTGCATGCGCCGCGACGAAAAGGATCAGCGCCTTGAGCGCCCGGTGGAGCGGCAGGAGGGCCGCAACCGAACCGCCGACCGCGAGCAGCACGATCAGCGCGAGCGTGCCGCCATCGAGCGGATTGGCGGCCGCCTCCGCGAAGAGCGGCAGCTTGACCAGCGCCAGCGCCGTAAGAACAAGCGCGGCGACGGCCTGCCATGACCGGAAGAGCACGTTCATGCCGGCCTCCCGCCCATCAGGCGAGTGGTGATGCGCGAGACGAGGCCGACGGCGGCGACCAGCAGCGCCGCCAGGATCGAGCCGGCAAACAGCGCCGCCCACATGTCGATGGTCTGGCTGTAATAGGAGCCGGCGAGCAGCTTTGCGCCGATGCCGGCGACCGCGCCGGTCGGCAATTCGCCGACGATCGCGCCGACGAGGCTCGCCGCGATGGCGACCTTCATCGAGGTGAAGAGATAGGGCACCGAGGCCGGCACGCGCAGTTTCCAGAAGGTCTGGCCGGGGCTCGCATTGTATGTGCGCATCAGGTCGAGATGCATGGCTTCCGGCGAGCGCAGCCCTTTCACCATGCCGACCGTGACCGGGAAGAAGGACAGATAGGTGGAGATCAGCGCCTTCGGGATCAGCCCGGTGATGTTGATGGCGCCGAGCACGACGATGACCATCGGCGCGATCGCCAGGATCGGGATGGTCTGCGAGGCGATGATCCAAGGCATCAGGCTGCGTTCCAGCGACTTCACATGGACGATGCCGACGGCGATGACGATACCGAGGACGGTACCGAAGCCGAAGCCGGCCAGCGTCGAGGATAGCGTGACCCAGGAATGGTAGACGAGGCTGCGCTTCGAGGTGATCTTCCTGAGAAACGTGTTCTCGTAGAAATTGACAGCGATCTGGTGCGGCGCGGGCAGCGTCGGCTTGGCCTGGCTCATGGTCTTTTCGACCAGTTCCCAGGTCGTTGAGGTAACGCCGGCGCGCTTGTCCATGTCGCGCTGCACCGACGCGTTCATGAACACCACCGCGACATACCAGATGGCGATGATGACCGCGACGACGGTGAGAATGGGCAGGATGCGTTTCATGCCAGCGCCCTCGCCTTGCCGAGCCGCTGGCGAATTGCGGCGGCGGCGATATCCGCATCCTCGCGCGAGACGCCATGTGCGATCCTGAATGATCCGGTCGTCGCGCGGGCCATCAAAGCCGGCTGCGGAATACGGCGTCCGTTCACAGTCACCCGTCTGGAGTTGTCGTCCGGCACCCAGCTCACGCCGGAGAAGGCCGAGGCGGGAACCGTGGTCTTCGGACCGAGAAAGAAGATCCTGTGCGCTACCGTGAGGCCTGTCGCCCGCGCCTCGACGACGATGCGTCCGAACAGCCGCCAGCCAATCACGCACAGACCGACAAATTCGGCCACGGCCCAGGCGACGAGCCAGATCTGGAAGAAAGCGCCGGACTCGCCGCTCCGGTTCGCCACCTCCAGCATCAGCAAGGCGAAGAGGCCGCCGAATGTCCAGAAGGCAAACACCGCGATCATGCCCACGAAGGAAACCACGCCGGTCTGGGGAGTGATCACCACTTTCGTGACCCCCTGACCGTGCACGACGCGAAGGCGCGGGGAGGACGACACAAGGGCAAGCGCCATTCAGACATCCTCATAGCTGTGTCCTGCTCTCAGCCCGTCGCGCACGCGGTGGGCGATTTTCAGGAATTCCGGCGTTTCACGGATATCGAGTGTCCGGTTATCGCCGAGATCGCAATCGATCACGTCATGAATGCGGCCGGGCCGCGGGCTCATCACCACGATCTTGGTCGACAGGAACACGGCTTCCGGAATGGAGTGCGTGACGAAGACGACGGTCTTCTTCGTCGCTGCCCAGAGTTTCAGAAGCTGCTCGTTGAGATGATCGCGAACGATCTCGTCGAGCGCGCCGAAGGGCTCGTCCATCAGGAGCATGTCCGGCTGCACCGCGAGCGCCCGGGCGATCGAGGCGCGCTGCTGCATGCCGCCCGACAATTGCCACGGGAACTTGTTGCCGAAACCGGCGAGATCGACCAGTTCGAGGTTCTCGGTCACCCGCTTTTCGCGCTCGGCCTTGTGGAGGCCCATGACCTCCAACGGCAGCGCGATGTTGTCGGCGATGGTGCGCCAGGGAAACAGCGCCGCCGCCTGGAAGACATAGCCATAGGCGCGCTTCAGCCGCGCCTCCTCCGGCGTCATGCCGTTGACGGTGATCGTCCCGTCGCTCGGCTTCTCCAGGTCGGCGATGACGCGCAACAAGGTGGTCTTGCCGCAGCCCGACGGCCCGATCAGCGAGACGAACTCGCCCTTGTCGATCGAAAGGTCGATATTCGACAGCGCATGCACCGGACCGTCATTGGTCTGGAAGGTCAGGTTGAGCTTGTTGGCCTTGATAACGGTCTGCTTGTCCAAATTCCGTGTCGTCCGTGTTGTTGCATGCTGACTTTCGCCTGCCTGCGTGTTCTCTACAATTCCGTTGCGGCAACAGCGCCGTTTCGTTTCGCGAACGGGAGGATCGTCCATGTCCGCATCATCATCGCCCGCCCCCGAATGCCGCAAGCTTCGCGCCGAAAGCACCTATTCGGGCAAGCAGGGCTTCGACTATTTCGAGGGGATCGCCCGCGAGACGGTCGGCTCGTCCGGCATCTGCATGCATCTTCTGACGATCCCGCCGGGCGGCCGCGCCAAGGCGCACAAGCATGACAGCCACGAAACCGCGATCTACGTGCTGTCGGGCACCGCGATCATGTATTGGGGCGAAAAACTCGAGCACTGCATGGAAACCGCGGCGGGCGACATGATCTATATCCCCGCCAATGTTCCGCATCTGCCGATCAACAATTCCGCCGACACGGTCACCGCCGTCATCGCGCGCACCGATCCCAACGAGCAGGAGAGCGTCACGCTGCTGCCGGAACTGGAACGGTTCGTGGACTAGGCGAGCCTTCATCACACCCCGCTCGCCGGAATGCCGGTGCGCTCGACCTTGCGCGGGGCGGTGATTTCCTTCCACTGCGACAGCGCCTTGTTGACTGCCTGGAACGGCTCGCGCGAAACGAACTTGCCGTGCCCTTCCTCGGTGCGGATCTCGCCGTCATGGACGACCACCTTGCCGCGCGAGAGCGTGAAGCGCGGCAGGCCCTTCACATGCTTGCCCTCGAAGACATTGTAGTCGATCGCCGACTGCTGGGTCTTGGCGGAGATGGTCTTCTCCTTGTTCGGGTCGAGCACGACGATATCGGCATCGGCCCCGACGAGGATTGCACCCTTTTTCGGGTACATATTCAAGATCTTGGCGATATTCGTTGAAGTGACCGCGACGAATTCGTTCGGGGTCAGCCGGCCGGTATTGACGCCATAGGTCCACAGCATCGGCAGCCGATCTTCCAGACCGCCGGTGCCGTTCGGGATCTTGGTAAAATCGCCGACGCCATAGCGCTTCTGGTCGGTGGTGAAGGCGCAGTGGTCGGTGGCGACCACGCTGAGCGAGCCGGCCTGCAGGCCCGCCCACAGCGAATCCTGGTGCTTCTTGTTGCGGAAGGGCGGGCTCATGACGCGGCGCGCGGCGTGGTCCCAGTCCTTGTCGAAATACTCGCTCTCGTCGAGCGTCAGGTGCTGGATCAGCGGCTCGCCATAGGCGCGAATGCCGTTCTGGCGGGCCCGGCGGATCGCCTCATGCGCCTGTTCGCAGGAAGTGTGGACGATATAGACCGGCACGCCCGCCATGTCGGCGATCATGATGGCGCGGTTGGTCGCCTCGCCTTCCACCTCGGCCGGGCGCGAATAGGCATGGCCCTCGGGCCCGTTATTGCCCTCGGCCATCAGCTTCTGCTGCATGGTGGCGACGACATCACCATTCTCGGCATGGACGAGCGGCAGCGCGCCCAGTTCGGCGCAGCGCGAGAATGACGCGAACATCTCGTCGTCATTGACCATCAGCGCGCCCTTGTAGGCCATGAAGTGCTTGAAGGTGTTGATGCCCTTCTCGCGGACGACCGTCTCCATCTCGTTGAAGACCTGCTCGCCCCACCAGGTGATCGCCATGTGGAAGGAATAGTCGCAATTGGCGCGCGTAGACTTGTTGTCCCAGCGCTTCAGCGCGTCGAGCAGCGACTGGCCGGGATCGGGCAAGCAGAAATCGACCACCATGGTGGTGCCGCCGGCAAGACCGGCGCGCGTGCCGCTTTCGAAATCGTCGGCGGAATAGGTGCCCATGAAGGGCATTTCGAGATGGACATGCGGATCGATGCCGCCGGGCATCACGTAGCAGCCCGTCGCGTCGAGTTCGTCGCCGCCGGACAGGTTCGGCCCGATCTCCGTGATAACCCCGTCCTCGATCTTCACATCCGCCTTGTAGGTCAGGTCGGCGGTGACGACGGTTCCGTTCTTGATGACTGTGGGCATGGTTCAGGCTCCTTGATCTTCCGGCGGGAGCAGAAAGAGCTCCCATTTATTGTCATTCTCGCTGGCTCTTTGAGCCCATTGACCGGGCTGCAAATCGACCAGCATTTTGAAAGCCGCCAATCGTTCCCGGTTGCAGTCCGCACACAACCCGACAAAGTCATCGAGGTCTGGATGGTCCTCGACACCACAGTTGAACTCCCAAAAACCGTCGTAATGGTGGATAACCTGTCGGACGGGCAAAGAACCCTCATGAACATGTCTGCACATGCAGCCACGGATGTTGTGCTTTGTGTTTTCCGAGACGCCGTCGGAATTTGCTTGATTACCCCGCTCCGCCCTACGGACCATGCCGAACGCGCTAGTCAGCATAATCGGCCCCCTCACGATCCAGAATGCGTTTCATTTCCGCGAAATGGGCATGTTCGGCGTCCTTGTAGACCTCCCATTCACGCGCGGTCTCCTCGGCCAGGTCGTCGTTCATCATGTTGAGCGGCTGGCCGGTCTGATAGGCCAGCACCAACTGCCGCGCGGCGCGCTCGAGATGGTACATGGCGTCGAAGGCCTCGGCGACCGTCGGCGCCACGGTGGTCACGCCGTGATTGGCCATCATGACGGCAGAGTGGTTGCCGATGGAGGCGGCGATCCGTTCCCCCTCGGCTTCCTGCGTCGCGATGCCGCCGAAATTCCTGTCATAGGCAATGCGGCGGAAGAACCGCGCCGTCACCTGGTCGATCGGGTAGATCGTCGGATCCTTCAGCGTCGCCAGCGTCGTCGCATAGGGCGGATGCAAATGGAGGGCGACGCGCGCATGCGGCAGGCGGCGATGGATCGCCGAATGGATGGACCATGCCGACGGATCGGGCGCGTCCGGCCGCTTCATCGTATCCGGGTCGTTGGCATCGACGAGCAAAAGCTCCGACGCCTTTGCCATCGAGAAGTGCTTCCAGCGCGGATTAACGAGGAACTTCCGCCCGTCCGGCGAAACAGCCGCCGAGAAGTGATTGGCGACGCCCTCGTGCCAGTCATTGCGCGCGGCGAGCCGGAGGGCGGCGGCGAGATCGATGCGGAGCTGCTTCTCATCGGCGGATTCGAGGGCGACGACATTGGATTTCATGGGTCTATCCTTCCGGCGTGTGTTCGGGCCGCGGGAGCGCGACCGGCTTTGTGCGCCATTTGCGTAGATCCGCAAGAAACGCGTCGAAAGTGCCGTAAATCGGCATCAGGATTTCGAAGCTCGCCGGCGACAGATCGCGCGACGGCACGCAGGCGGCCGTGACGCGCGCCTGGTAGTCGGGCGGGGTCCAGATGGCGGCGAAACCGAGCAGTTGGTGGATGATCTCCGTGCGCAGTTCCTCGATGCGCTGATAGTGCGACCGGTAGATGGCGATCGTCGTGTAGATGGCGGTCAGCACCGAGCAGCCGAAAATGATGAGCAGCAACAGCTTGTCGCCTGTGTAGTGGCCGAAGGTCACCGAATAGAGCCAGGCGATCAGCGAAAAGACGATGAAGCTCTTGGAGACGCGGAACGCGGCATAGATCGCGCCCAGCCCGTCCTTGTACTTCGCCTCGATGGCGTCGCCGATTTCCTCCAGCTTGCGCCGGAACTCGAACAGACGCTGGTTCTCCTCTTCGGTGTGCTCCTCGCCGCGCGCCTCGCGCAGGATGTCGAAGGTCGAGGAGGTCAGATCCTCGATCGCCGTCCAACCCTCCAGCGGTACGATCGCCGGCGGGATGTAGTCGCCGATCCGCTCGCAGGCGATATAGGTGATATGGATCGCGGTCAGGAACAGGAAGAAGATCAGCAGCAGCGCGAAATCCGACACGCCGAGAATGTCGAAGATGTTCTGGTAGTTCTGTACGACGCTGTTGATCAGTTCGAGGTTGGGCAGAAAGCCTTCGGACGTCGAGCCGATCTCGGTGAAGCCGGCGGCGACGTAGAACACCACCCCGGAGACGATCAGCCTCGCGGTCATGAAGTTTGAAAAGCGTACGACGCTTTGAAGAAGACCTTCTACGTCCATTGCGGGTCAGACCCTGCTCCTTCCTACTCCACGATCCCCGCCGTCTCCACCACGGCATGGAACAGCACGTCGGCCCCTGCCCGCGCCCATTCGAGCGAGATTTCCTCGGCCTCGTTGTGCGACAGTCCGTCGACGCAGGGGCACATGACCATCGCGGTCGGCGCGACGCGGTTGATCCAGCAGGCATCGTGGCCGGCGCCGGAGATGATGTCGCGATGCGAGTAGCCGAGCCGGTCGGCCGCGTCGCGGATCGCCTTGACGCAGTCATGGTCGAACTCGACCGGGTCGAAGCCGCCGACCTTCTCGAATTCGATACCGAGGCCCATCTCGTCGCAGATTTCCTTCGCGCCGATCTTCAGCCGTTCTTCCATGTCGGTGATGACGGCGAGGTCCGGCGAGCGGAAATCGACCGTGAAGACGACCTTGCCGGGGATCACGTTGCGCGAATTGGGGTGGACGTCGATATGGCCGGCCGCGCCGACCGCATGCGGCGCGTGGCTCCAGGCGATCTCGTCGACCAGTTCCAGCACCTTCGCCATGCCGAGACCGGCATTCTTGCGCATCGGCATCGGCGTGGAGCCGGTGTGGGCATCCTTGCCGGTGATGGTCACCTGCGTCCAGGACAGGCCCTGACCGTGTGTGACGACGCCGATATCCTTGCCCTCGGCTTCGAGGATCGGGCCCTGCTCGATATGCAGCTCGAAGAAGGCCTTCATCTTGTCCTTGCGGGCGCCGACTTCCTCATCACCCTTCCAGCCGATGCGGGCCAGTTCGTCTCCGAATTTCTTGCCCTTGGCGTCCTCGCGGTCATAGGCCCAATCCTGCTCGTGAACACCGGCGAAAACGCCGGAAGCGAGCATGGCCGGCGCGAAACGCGTGCCTTCCTCATTGGTCCAGTTGGTGACGACGATCGGATGTTTCGTCTTGATGCCGAGATCGTTCAGCGTGCGGACGATCTCGAGGCCGGCGAGAACGCCGAGCACGCCGTCATATTTGCCGCCGGTCGGCTGGGTGTCGAGGTGGCTGCCGACATAGACGGGAAGCGCTTCCGGGTCCGTGCCTTCGCGCGTCATGAACATGTTGCCCATCGTGTCAACGCCCATCGCGCAGCCGGCGTCCTCACACCATTTCTGGAACAGCTTGCGGCCCTCGCCGTCCTCGTCGGTGACCGTCTGGCGATTGTTGCCGCCGGCGACGCCGGGGCCGATCTTCGCCATGTCCATCAGCGAGTCCCACAGCCGGTCCCCGTTGATCCTGAGATTTTCGCCCGGTGCCGCCATGGTTCTTCGTCCCTTCTCTTTCGCTTATTTCATGGAGGGGAAGGTGAAGACCGCCCCCTCGTGGATGTCGTCCGGCCAGCGCGTGGTGACCGTCTTCAGCCGCGTATAGAAGCGAATGCCCTCCGGTCCGTAGATCGAGTGGTCGCCGAAGAGCGACCGCTTCCAGCCGCCGAAGGAATGATAGGCTACCGGCACGGGGATCGGAACATTGACGCCGACCATGCCGACCTCGATGCGGTCGGCGAAGTCGCGCGCCGCGTCGCCATTGCGGGTGAAGATCGCGGTGCCATTGCCGTATTCATGGCTGTCGATCATCGACACGGCTTCCTCGTAGGAATTGGTGCGCACGACAGACAGGACCGGCCCGAAGATCTCTTCCTTGTAGATGGTCATGTCGGTCGTCACGCGGTCGAACAGCGTGCCGCCGACGAAATAGCCGTTCTCGTAGCCCTGCAACGAGAAGCCGCGCCCGTCGACGACAAGCTCCGCGCCTTCCTCGACGCCCTTGTCGATATAGCCGAGCACCCGCTCCTGCGCCTGCTTGGTGACCAGCGGCCCCATCTCCGCTTCCGCGTCGGTCGCCGGGCCGATCTTCAGCGCCTCGACCTTGGGCTTCAGCGCGGACACCAGCCTGTCGGCGGTTTCCTCACCAACGGGGACGGCAACCGAGATCGCCATGCAGCGTTCGCCGGCCGAGCCGTAGCCTGCGCCCATCAAAGCGTCGGCGGCCTTTTCCATATCGGCGTCGGGCATGACCACCATGTGGTTCTTCGCGCCGCCCAGCGCCTGCACGCGCTTTCCGGCGGCGGTGCCGCGCGAATAGACGTAATGGGCGATCGGCGTCGAGCCGACGAAGGAGACCGCCTTGATGTCCGGATGATCGAGAATCGCGTCGACGACCTCCTTGTCGCCATGCACGACATTGAGCACGCCATCCGGGAAACCGGCCTTCTTGAACAGATCATAGACCAGCATCGGGGCGGAGGGATCGCGCTCCGATGGCTTCAGGATGAAGGTGTTTCCGCAAGCGATCGCCACCGGATACATCCACAGCGGCACCATGGCCGGGAAGTTGAACGGCGTGATCCCGGCGACCACGCCCAGCGGCTGGCGGTCGGCATAGGAATCGATTGCCGGTCCGACATTGCGGGAGAACTCGCCCTTGAGGAGATGTGGAATGCCGCAGGCGAATTCGACCACCTCGATGCCGCGCGCCACTTCGCCCATCGCATCGTCATGGGTCTTGCCATGCTCCTTGGAGATGGCTCGGGCAATGTCGGCGGCATGCGCGTCGAGCAGTTCCTTGAACTTGAACATGTAGCGCGCGCGCTTCAGCGGGGGCATCTTGCCCCATGCAGGCGCCGCCGCCTTGGCTGCGGCGACCGCATCGTTCAGTTCGGACGCGGTCGACAGGGGAAGAACAGCGCTTTCCTCGCCTGTCGCCGGGTTGAACACCGGCTGCGAGCGCGAGGAGGACGAGGTGACGAGCGCCCCGTTGATTGCGTTCTGTATCGTTTCCATTCCGTCCTCCGGTCGTGTTCTTCTTTGTTATTGAATTGTGTTCAGGACATCGCGCAGCGTGCCGAACAGCTCGTCGATCTGCGCCTTCGAAATGATCAGCGGCGGCGACAGCGCGATGATGTCGCCGGTGGTGCGGATCAGCAGGCCCTTCTCATAGGCTTCGAGGAAGGCCGAAAAGGCGCGCTTGGTCGGCGCGCCCGCAATCGGCTCCAGCTCGATGGCGCCGATCAGGCCGAGATTGCGGATGTCGATGACATTCGGGCAATCCTTCATCGAATGGACCGCGTCCTCCCAATAGGAGGCGAGATCGGCGGCCCGCGTCAGCAGGCCTTCTTCCTCGTAGGTGTCGAGCGTGGCGAGCGCAGCGGCACAGGCCAGCGGATGGGCCGAGTATGTATAGCCGTGGAACAGTTCGATCATGTTCTCCGGCCCGGTCATGAAGGCATTGTAGATGTCCGACGAGCAGAACACCGCGCCCATCGGCACGACGCCGCTGGTGATGCCCTTGGCCGTCGTGATCAGGTCGGGAACCACATCGAAATAATCGGCGGCAAACGGCGTGCCGAGACGGCCGAAACCGGTGATGACCTCGTCGAAGATCAGCAGGATGCCGTGCTGGTCGCAGATTTCGCGCAGCCGCTTCAGATAGCCCTTCGGCGGGATCAGCACGCCGGTGGAGCCGGCGACCGGCTCGACGATGACGGCGGCGATGGTCGACGGATCGTGCAGGTTGATGACCGAGATCAGGTCCTCGGCGAATTCCGCGCCATAGTCCGGCTCGCCGCGGGTGAACGCGTTGCGCTTGATGTCATGGGTGTGGCGGATATGGTCGGTGCCGGTCAGCATCGTGCCGAAAGTACGGCGGTTGGCGACGATGCCGCCGACCGAGATACCGCCGAAACCGACGCCGTGATATCCGCGCTCGCGGCCGATCAGGCGGGTACGCGTGCCCTGCCCGATCTGGCGTTGATAGGCGAGCGCGATCTTCAGCGCGGTATCGACGCTTTCCGAACCGGAATTGGTGAAGAAGACATGGTCGAGCGGCTTCGGCAGCTTGGCGGCGAGGCGCGCGGCCAGTTCGAAGGCCTTCGGATGGCCCATCTGGAAGGCGGGCGCATAATCCAGTTCGGCGGCCTGTTTCTGGATCGCCTCGACGATCTTCGGGCGACCATGGCCGGCATTGCAGCACCACAACCCTGCCGTGCCGTCGAGCACCTGCCGTCCTTCGGACGTCGTGTAATGCATGTCCTTCGCCGCGACGAACATGCGCGGGTTGGATTTGAACTGACGGTTCGCCGTAAACGGCATCCAGAATGCTTCGAGATTGTTCGGCGCGACTGTTCGATCGGACATCACTGCACCACCTTGACCCTAGATTTCGGTTTCTTGCTTTTCTTCCGCGGCGCGTATACGGCTGCGCGAAAACCTGAGCGGAATGGAAGGCTTTTGCGCGCTTGACCATTTGGTCAAAATGAACGCTAAAAGAGCTTTCCGAGCCGGTCAAGTGGCTTTACCATCGCATAAAACGCCCCCTCCAAGGAAGGAAAAGCAGGAACCCTTGGCGAGCACGAAAACAAGGCCGGCGAAACAGGCCAAGCCACTCTCGAGAATCCAGGAAGTCAACCGCAAGGCGATCCTCGACGCCGCGCTGGAAGTCTTCGCGACGTCCGGTTTTCGCGGTGCGACCATCGACGAGATCGCGACGCGCTGCGGCATGTCGAAGCCCAACCTGCTCTATTATTTCAAGAGCAAGCGCGACATCTACCAGCAGGTGCTGGAGCAGACGCTGGAAGACTGGCTGGCACCCTTTGCGGCGATCGACCCGAATGCCGATCCCGTCGAGGAATTGCGCCGCTATATCACCGCCAAGCTTCTCATGTCCGAAAAGCAGCCGGAGGCGTCCAAATTGTTCGCCAACGAGATCCTGCATGGCGCGCCAGTCATCCACGGCTTTCTGGAAACGAATCTGCGGCAATTGGTGCATGAGAAGGCGGGCGTCATCCGCCAGTGGGTCAGCGACGGCAAGCTCGCGCCGATCGATCCCTATCACCTGATTTTCACGATCTGGGCGACGACGCAGCATTACGCCGATTTCGACGTCCAGATCCGTGCCGTGGTCGGCTCGCAGGCCGGCAAGCCCGGCTTCTACGAACAGGCGTCCCAGGCGGTGCTGTCGATCATCCTGAACGGCATCAGGCCGCGCTAGAATCAGGCCGGATCGTCCAGTTCCGGATAACGCCGGAAAATCCCCGTCTCGTTGAAGGCCTGCCGCCGGTCGCTTGCCAGATAATCGGACAGTTCGGGCATTTTCCCTACGGACTTCGCGATAGCTGCGATATGCGGATAATCGCCGATCAGCCGCGCCGTCGCTTTCGGGAAGGCATAGTCCAGCCCGGCGAGTATGTGGAAGAGCGACAGGTCCGCATAGGTGACGGCGTTGCCGACCATGTGGTCCTGCCCGTGCGGATTGCGCCTCACCACAGTCTCGAACCAGTCGAGGAACTTGGGCATGCGCTCTTCGCGGAACTGCTCCGCGCGCCGCAAGGCCTCCGGCTTCTGATCCTCGTAATAGAGGCCCGAACCGACCGGGTGATGCGTGTCGTGCGCCTCGTTGACGAAATCCATCATGGTGAGCTGGATCTGGTGCAGCCACAGCCTTCCGGCCTCGTCCTGCGGCGCGAGCCCCAGTTTCGGCCCGAGATGATGCAGGATCAGCGCCGTCTGGCCGATGACGAGATCGCCGTCGCGCAGATAAGGCGGGGCGAAGGACGGGGTCGCGATATCGGGATCGCCGGCAAAGCCGCCATGATCCTCATAGTCAGCCCCGGCGAATTCGAGGGCGAGACGGACGAACTCCCCTCGCCCCGGCAATCCGGGCCAGTAATAAAGTTTGTAAGCCATGCACCGAAATTGGGACGGTTCCGGCCGGCCCGTCAAGGCCGGGCCGGAAATCCTGTGTCCACCGTGGTGTCGCTATTCGGCGGCTTCCTTCGCCCAGACAGACGGATTGTTCGGATGCGTCGTCCAGTTGGCGTAATCCGGATCGATCGGCTTCTTGGTGCGCGGGTCGACACCGGCGATCTGCTCCATGGAGATGCAGTTCTCCACCGGGCAGACATTGACGCACAGATTGCAGCCGACGCATTCCTCCTCGATCACCTCGAAGTGGCGCACGCCGTCGACCATGTTGGTGATCGCCTGGTGCGAGGTGTCCTCGCAGGCGATGTGGCAACGGCCGCATTTGATGCACTTGTCCTGATCGATCTTCGCCTTGGTGACATAGTTGAGGTTCAGATACTGCCAGTCGGTGACGTTCGGGACGGCGCGGCCACGGAAATCCTCGATGGTTTCGTAGCCCTTCTCGTCCATGTAATTCTCAAGCCCGGCAATCATTTCCTGCACGATCTTGAATCCATATGTCATCGCCGCGGTGCAGACCTGAACGGAGCCGCAGCCAAGCGCGATGAACTCGGCGGCATCACGCCATGTCGTCACCCCGCCGATGCCGGAGATCGGCAGGCCTGCGGTTTCCGGGTTACGGGCGATTTCGGAGACCATGGAGAGCGCGATCGGCTTGACCGCCGGGCCGCAATAGCCACCATGCGAGCCCTTGCCGTCGATGGTCGGTTCGGGCGCGAAATTGTCGAGATCGACCGAGGTGATCGAGTTGATCGTGTTGATCAGGCTGACGGCGTCAGCACCGCCGCGCATGGCCGCTTCCGCGGGACGGCGGATGTCCGTGATGTTCGGCGTCAGCTTGACGATTACCGGCATGTCCGTGTGCTGCTTGCACCATTCGGCGACCATCTGGATATATTCCGGCACCTGGCCGACAGCCGCGCCCATGCCGCGCTCGCTCATGCCGTGCGGACAGCCGAAATTCAGCTCCACCCCGTCGGCGCCCGTCTCAGCAACGCGGCCAAGGATCTTCTTCCACGGTTCTTCTTCGCAAGGCACCATCAGCGAGACAACGACCGCCCGGTCGGGCCAGTTCTTCTTGGTCGCCTTGATCTCCTCGAGATTGATCTCGAGGTCGCGGTCGGTGATCAGCTCGATATTGTTGAGGCCCAGCAACCGCCGGTCTGCGCCCCAGATCGCGCCATAGCGCGGG
>Ga0209692_10000810_pt1 | contig 55323 bp, 40 predicted proteins | sample tdDd472_FD_187129 | JGI IMG/M metagenome (GOLD analysis project Ga0209692, IMG submission 187129) | Marine sediment microbial communities from the Atlantic coast under amendment with organic carbon and nitrate - tdDd47.2 (SPAdes)... | ecosystem: Environmental > Aquatic > Marine > Coastal >... | reverse complement strand
CGACGGGTCACCCCTGCCGACTCGGGACGAGTCCGGCGACCGAAGCCACCGGATCCTGATGGTCGCCGCATCGGTCTCCACCGACGCGGACTTTTTCTTCTCTCCCGCACGCTGTCTTTTGCATCCGCGACGACTTTCGTCATCGCCTGCTCGATTCAGTTTTCAAAGAGTCGCAAACGGCCGTGAAGCTCGTTCTGCGCTTGCCACCGTGGGAGCGAACTCCCTCAAGTGGGCGAGCGACACTACACGGCGGGGGCGGCGCACGTCAAGGACGAAATGCGCCAGAATCGAAATCAGTTCGATCCGAGCTTCTCGAGCCACTCGACGTCGGCGCGCAGCAGCGGAACCAGCTGCGAAGCCACGGGAATCGACGAGAAGTCCCGCCCGCCCATCGACGATGCGATGCGCTTCGCTTCGTCCAGATCCCGATCGACGATCGCCGCGCGACGGCCACGAATGATCTCCGTGAGCACCTCGGGCGCCTTCAGCGTGGTGATCTGGTCGACGAGCTCGTCGAGGGCATCGACGGCCTCGTCACGCGGCAGGTCGCCGGACGCGAGGGTCTCGTCGTCGAGCCGGAGCAGCGAGAAGTAGAAGCTCGTGCCGATTAGGAGCGTCTCGCCCGCCTGCGGCGTGCCCGACGTGACCTCGACGGCCTTGAAGAGGTGGTCTTCCGCGCGCGCGAAGTTCTTCGTCGAGAAGTGGACGTCGACAAGCTGCAGCTGGGTGCCCGTATAGAGGCGCGGCCCAAGCGGCGATCCGGTCTCGTACACGGCTTCGGCGAGGCGGCCGGCTCGGTCCGCGTAGGGGATGGCGTCCGCGGGGCGGTTCTGACGGCGCAGCAGGCCGCTCATCCGCATGCCGATGTCGATGACCTGGGGCACGAGCTGCGACGCGCCTTCGTTCACCGCGTCGTCACCGAGCGACCACGCCTCGGCGAGCGTCGCTTCGGCGGCGGCCAGATCGCGCGACTCCATCTCGAGAGACGCTCGGTTCTGCAGTGCGCCCACTCGTAGCGCGCGCGCGGAGGGGGCGAGCTTGCCCTCGATGCCGTCGACGAGATCCGCGGCGCGCTGCGCTGCCTCCAGACCGTCGTCGATCATTCGCTCGCGCGCGTAGAGGCCCGCTACGTTGATCAACGTCGTGGCGAGGTGCAGACGGTAGCGACCGTCTGCGCCGTCGAGCGGCAGGGACTCACCGAGGCGGATGGCCTCGCGATAGTGCTCGAGGGCGGCGCGCGGATCGCGGAGCCGCTGCATGAGCAGGGCGAGGTCGGCCTGCACCGTGAGACGAGCCTCGGTCACGTCGTCGGACTCCTCTTCGAGCCCGTCGACCAACGCGAGGGCCTCGTTGAGCGTGTCGAGCGCCTGCTTGAATCGCTGCTGCCCCTGCTGGGTGCGGGACTCGGCGATCTTCTTTCGCGCTTCGGTGATCGTCTGCTTCGTCTCGTCGCTGGCCATCGGTCGATCCGTCCGTTTCTTCGCGTTGTTCCCGGGCCTCGGCTTGCCACTCGGCAGGTGCGATGCTACCCGTCGACCCGGTATTGCAGACCGCACAAGCGCCACGCCGAGGACGACCGTGTCAAGCGAGTTCGACGTCGAGCAGATTCTCAATCGCTTCCACGAGCGACTCAGCGAGAGCGGCCTGAAGTCCACTCGACAGCGGGACTGCATCGTCGAGACGTTCTTCGAGGTCGACAAGCACATCAGCGTCGACGAGCTGCTCGAAGCGGTGCGCAAGGTGTCGCCGCGGATCGGGTACGCGACGGTGTATCGAACGCTGAAGCTGCTCGTGGAGTACGGGTTCGCGGAGCCTCGTCAGTTCGGCGACGGGCAGACGCGATTCGACCCGGTATTCGGCGACGACCACCACCACGACCACTTCATCTGCGTCACCTGTCGACGGGTGATGGAGTTCAGTGATGCTGTGGTCAACGCGCGCATCCACCAGATCGTCGACGAGCACGGGTCGTTCGAGCTCAGCCGCCAGCGCCTGGAGCTGTACGCGAAGTGCACGGACGCCGCGTGCCCGCACCGGCCCGCCGCGTCCTGACGCGAGCGCTCGTCCGAGGTTCGCGCCGTCAGTCGACGTCGGCGACGCAGCGGAAGCCGACATCCGAGCGGGCACGGTCCGCCGGGCGGGCGACGTGCCGCGTGATGCGCAGGTCGAGCGCGTCGTCGATGTAGCTGCCGCCGCGGACTCCGGCGTGGCCCTCGGGATCGTCCTCGAGGGGTTCGACCCACTCGGCGACGTTGCCGAAGAGGTTGTACACGCCCTCGTCGGATCGGCCGTCCGTATAGTCGTCGACGGCAGCGGTGAGCTCGGCGCCGTCGAGGCGTCCCGGCACGGGGAACCCGACCATGTCGCGCTCGCCCCAGTTGAGGATGGCCGGGGTCCAGAACGGCCCCCACGGCTGCATACGGTCGTCGGCCGAACGAGCGATGCGTTCCCACTCCTCGCTGGTGGGCAGCCGCATGCCCCGCGCGGCGCAGAACGCCCGCGCCTCGTCTGCGGTCACGCACATCGCCGGGTGGCCCGGCTGGCGCATCGCATCGGGCACGGCCTGGCCGAGCTCGTACCGGTAGATGGTGTAGAAGCGGCACGCGTCGAAGTCGCGCGGAGCGCAGTCCCCGGCCTCGACGCAGGCGTCATAGCGGGCGTTGGACACCTCGTGCGCGTCGACGCGGAGCGCGCCGAACGGGACATCGCGGTGCGGATACTCACCGGTGTCGCGCAGGTACGAGAGGCGGCACTCGTGCGTCGGGTTGGCGGACACGTGCCAGCACAGGGTCAGCACGGCCTCCTTGTTGTCGTCGTTCAGGCCAATGATCGCGTCGGCGGCGGCGAGCTCGACGACGGTGCTCGTGGCGTCGGCGGCGGCGGCCGACTCGACGGCGCTGTCCACATCGTTCTCGTGGCTCTGCCCGTGGACGACGAGCGCGGTGAGCACCGCTGCGCCGATGGACGCGACCGCAGCGAGGGGGAGCGCTCTGGCCACCGCGGGCGGCAGGCGTCTCGGGGCCGGGCGGTCCGCAGGTGGCGTACCCGGCAGCGCCGACGCGTCGACGGACGGCATTTCCATCGTGACACCGGGCCCGCTCGTGGCGCCGGGCCCACTCGGTGCCGACGCCCCGAGCTTCGGTCCGTCGACCGCCGTGATGCGTCCGGGCTGCAGGACGTCCGCCGCCCCGAGCTCGGACATCACGTCGTCGACAGCGACCGGTCGCGGAGCGCCGCAGGAGGCACACGCTTCGACGCTCGCCACGTTGGTGGCGTCGCAGGCGGAGCACGTCCATGAGGGGCTCGCGGTCAGGCCGAACCTCGCGGGCAGAGTGTGTGCAGGCGGTGTACCGGAGCCACGGGAGGCGCGTCAACCGGCCCCGCCGCGGGGTTGACAGTCCACGGCGTGTGGCGCAGGGTGGCGCCGGTTCGCTACACGTTGCGCCGCGCGTCGGCGCCAGACGCCTGCCGGAGTTCGCACGATGCGCGCGCTGTTCATCCTGCTGCTGATCGCCCTGCTCCCCCTGACCGCCTGTCAGCCCGCCGAGACCGCGGACGAAGGCGAAGGCGAAGCCGCTGAAGCCGAAGGCGAAGAAGCCGAAGAGGCCGAGGCCGAGGGCGAAGAAGTGGACGAGGCGGAAGCCGAGGCAGACGAAGAGGAAGCCGCCGAGGAGCCTGCGGACGACGAAGTCGCCGCCGACACCTGGGAGAACGGCGTCTACACGAGCGCGGCGTTCAACGTCCGGTTCAACCTCCCGGACACGTGGAGCCTCGTCGAGGACGAAGGCGACACCGGCCCGGCCGGCCTCGGCACGAGCGACGACTCGATCACGTTCACCGGCCCCGAAGAGACCGGCCTGCGTCTCGTCGTTGCGAACACCGACTCGATTCAGCTCGTCGACGCCAGCTTCGACAACCTGACCGAGACGATCGGCTTCGACAACGTGCGCATCGTGCCGGACCGCACGCAGACGCGGACGTTCAATGGCATCCCCGGGTACCGCACCGAGGCGGACGCCCTGCTGCGTGGCGACGCCGTGCCGGTGTACATCATCGCGCAGGCGCTCGAGCTGCCCGGCGAGCCGACGATGTTCACGCTCTTCGTGCCCGGCGACCAGTACCACGTGCACAGCGAGGACATGTTCGCGATCCTCGACTCGGTCGAGGCGCTGAACCTGCGCGACTGATTCGCAGCCCGCGGCTCATGACGAACGGCGATCGCCCCACGGCGGTCGCCGTTTGTCGTTCGTGGTCGCACGGCTCCCCTGAGCGCCGGGGTTGTGGCAGACTGCGTGCCCGACCGAGCCCCCGACCGCCGCGATGAGCCAGGACACCCCGACCGGTCCCCCGTGGGACGAATACGCCGAGCTGGCTGTGCTCGGCGCGATCCTGCTCGACCCCCGTGCCGCGCTGCAGGAGGTCGCGTCCAAGCTCCGGCCCGAGGACTTCTACAAGGAGGGCCACCGCCACATCTATCGGGCAATGGTGCACCTCGACGAGCTGGGCCAGCCGATCGACACGGTCACGCTGGTGGACCGCCTGCGCGCCATGGGCGAGCTGCAGACCTCGGGGGGTGGCGCATATCTGGCGCGCGTGAGCAGCTCGACCCCCGCGGCGGCGAACGTGTCGCGCTACGCGGCGATCGTCCGGTCGCGTGCGCTGCAGCGCGCGGTGCTCGGGTTCGCCCGGCGGACGATGACGACGGCGTCAGCGAACGTCGAGGACGTGGACATCTTCGTCGACGACGTCGCACGCGAGGCGAACGAGCTGGCGAACGAGGGCGTGCAGAGCCGCGTCGCTCGCCTGGACACGGTGCTCGCGACGAATCTGACGCAGGTCGAGAAGCGGTACAACTCGCCGTCGCGCGGCGGCATCACCGGCTGCCCGACCGGGTTCCACGCCCTCGACAAGATGACGGCGGGCTGGCAGCCGAGCGACCTGATCATCCTCGCGGCGCGCCCGGGTATGGGCAAGACGGCGTTCGCGCTGAACATGCTCGTGAACGCGGCGAAGGACCGGCGGTTCCCCACGCCGGGCGTCATCTTCAGCCTCGAGATGTCGAAGGAGCAGCTGGCGAACCGTCTCTGGTGCGCGTTCACCCGTGTGCCGATGGAGTACGTCCGGACAGGCGACCTCGACGAGAAGAAGTGGCAGTCGCTGTACGACGGCTTCGCGCAGCTCAAGCAGCTGCCGGTGTTCATCGACGACACGCCGCAGATCTCGGTCGCCGAGATGATGCGCAAGTGCCGTCAGCTGAAGCACGAGGACAACATCGGCCTCGTGATGGTCGACTACCTGCAGCTGATGGGGACGGGCAGCGCGAGCAAGGCGTCCAGCCGCGAGCAGCAGATCTCGGAGATCTCACGCTCGCTGAAGGGCCTCGCGAAGGAGCTGCACGTCCCGGTCATCGCGCTCTCGCAGCTGAACCGTGGTGTCGAGCAGCGACCGAACAAGCGGCCGATGATCTCGGACCTTCGTGAGTCGGGCGCCATCGAGCAGGACGCCGACATCATCACCTTCCTGTACCGCGAGTCGTACTACCTCGCGATGGGCACGAAGAAGGACGAAGGGCCGGGCGGACCGGGTGGACCGGGTGGCCCCGGCGGGCCGGGGATGGACGACGACGAGGCGGCGCACTTCGACCCGGCCGCGCCTTCGGTGACCGAGGTCATCGTGGCCAAGCACCGGTCCGGTTCGACGGGCAAGGTCGAGCTGCTCTTTCACCCGCCGTACACCCTGTTCACGAACCTCATGCCGGACGGCCCGCCCCCGCCGAGCGACAGTCACGCGCCGACGCGGATGCCGGACGGTCCGCCGGCGTCGTTCCCGGCGCCGGGTGGAGCGGGCGACGCGCCGCCGGACTTCGGGCCGCCCCCATCGTTCGACGGTCCTGCGGATGCGCCACCGACGTTCGACGCGCCGCCGCCGCAGGAGTTCGTGCCGTTCGATATGCCAGACGACGGCGGCGACGACAGCCCGTTCTAGCGATTCCCGGCGGCTGGACGCCGTCCCCGACTGCGCGCTGGGCCCGTGCATCGAGCGTCCGCGGATCAACGCAGCGCAACTCGATGTGCCGCCGCCCGACCGACCGCCGTTCAACGCGCCGCCGTTCGACCCCGGTTCGAGCCGCTACTGACGCCGCAGCTCGGCAGCGAGCTCATCGGCGTTCGCGAACCGGTGCCACGGCTCGCGGGACGTCGCGCGCCGGTACATGGACGCGAGCCGGTAGGGTTCGCCGGCGCCACGCGGCCACCCATCGAGCTGACCGTGGGCGTGGCGCGTCACGATGGCCTGGGGGTCGACGTCGTTGATCGGCGGGTGGCCGACGAAGATCTCGTAGAGCAGGATGCCGAGGCTGTAGACATCAGCGGTCTCCGCGGGTTCGCCCTGCCGCAGAATGACCTCGGGCGCGACGTACAGCGGCGTACCACGCGGCGAGTAGGGCCGCTCGTCGTTCACCTGCCGTGCGCTGGACAGGTCGATCAGCTTGAGGGTCCGCCCGTCGATCGGCTCATCGAGCAGGAAGATGTTCTCGGGCTTCAGGTCGAGGTGCAGCCAGCCGTTGCGGTGCAGCGTCGCGACCGCGTCCACGACCTGACGCGCCGTCCGCATCCACACCGTCGCCGGCTGCCGGATCCGCCCCTGCTGGGTGAGCGCTGCGCGCAGGGTACGGCCCTGCAGGTACTCCATGACGATCCAGGGCGTCTCGGTGCCGTTCGACGACGTGAGCACACCGGCGTCGAGCACCGACACGAGCCACCGCGACTTCAGGGCGCGTGCCAGGCGCGTCTCGGCGTCGAGGCGCACGTTCACGGCGTTCGGGTCGTCGGACTTCTCGTTGTCGAAGACCTTCACCGCGACGGACTCGCCGGACTCGACGTCCGTGGCCTGATACACGGTCCCGTCGGCTCCGGTGCCGATCGTCCGGCGGAACTTCCATCGCCCGGCGAGGACGACGTCGGTCAGCGTCTGGTGGCGTCCACTCATCCCTGCGGCTCCCGCTCGAGGGCGGCGAGTCGTTCTGCGAGGACCTGTTCGAATCCTTCGTCCCCGGGACGGTAGTATACGCGACCTCGCAGCACATCGGGGAGGAATGTGCCCGTCGGGTACACCGGGTCGAGGTGGTGGGGGAACTTCGGGCGGCGATGCGGACCGGTCGGATCGTCAACGCCGACGGTGCCGGGCACCCGCGCGGCCGGTCGAGCGAGCACGTCTCGGCGGGCGGCCAGCCAGGCGCGCAGCACCGCATTCGACCGGGGCGCGAGCGCGAGGTACAGGCACGCCTGGGACAGCGCGAGGATGGCCTCGGGCATGCCGAGCACGTCGAGCGCCCGGGTCGCATCGAGCGCGACGGTGAGCGCGCGGGGGTCGGCGGTGCCGACGTCCTCGGACGCGAAGACCACGAGTCGGCGCGCGACGAACGCCGGGTCCTCGCCCTGTTCGATGAGACGGACGAGCCAGTAGAGCGCCCCGTCCGGATCCGAGCCGCGCAACGACGCGAGCAATGCGGCGACCTGGGCGTAGTGCACGCGCCCGTCCCGCGAGTAGAGCACGTCGCGCTCGGATCGTGCGGCGTCCACCACGTCGAGCGAGATCAGACCCGGGGTGCCGGCTTCTGCGCGTCGTGCGGCGCCGCCTGCAGCCAGCTCGAGAGTGAGCAGCAACCGCCGCACGTCGCCTCCGGCGTCGCGGATGAGCGCCTCGACGGCGTTCTCGGCGATCGCGGGCGCGGTCGGGCCGAGGCCCCGCGCAGCATCGTCGAGTGCCCGATGGACGAGCTCGCGCATGCCATCGTGCCCGGGCGGCTCGACCGCGATCACCTCACAGGCGGATCGCAGCGCGCCGACGAGGGACACCGTCGGGTGGTGGCGCGTCTCGGCGACGAGGACGACGTGTGGCCCATCGACACGCCGCGCGAGCAGCTGCTGCGACGTCGGCGAGAGCTGGTCGATCGCGTCGACGCAGACGAAGACGCGCTGCTCGGACGCCGCGGCCCGCAGGCGCGCTCCGTCGAGGGACTGTTCGAACGCGCGCGCTGAGGTCGTACGCGCGTCGATGCGGATCACCTCACCGTCCTCTCGCGCGACGAGAAGACGCGCAATGGCCGACTTGCCGACGCCCGGTCCGCCCCAGAGGACGACGTTCGGGATGGGCGCCGCTGCGAGCACCTGATCGGGCGCGAGCAGGTGCGCCTGCCCCACGAGCTCGTCGAGCGTCGCGGGCACGAGGCGGTCGGGCAGCGGTTGCCACGACGTGCTGTCGGTCGTCGTGTCGGTCATGCGCGTCGTCATCCGGTCGTGCGTCCATTGTGGACCACCTGCCCGCCGGACACAAACCCGCGCCGAGACACCCCAAAAACGCAGCGCGCCCGCCGCAGGAGCGACGGGCGCGCGATGGCATGCGCGACGATTACATGTCGACGCAGACGCCGCCGCCGTCGACACCACCGTGCGGGCAGTGCGTGGCCGCATCGTCGGCCGCCACACCCAGGTGGTAGATGCGGCACTGGACCGTGTCGCCGCCCGTGTCACCGTCGGTGCCGGTGTCGGGGAACTCGGCGCACGCGGTCTGGCACGACTCCATGTCCTCGAAGAGGACGTTGTCGCCGGTGCAGTTCGTCATGGCGAGGTCGCAGTAGTCGTCGCAGGGCTCGGTCAGCGCGCCCTCGACGTCGCCGGTGCAGGCGAAGAAGTCGTCGAGGCAGTTCTCGGCCTGGCAGGTGCTGCAGGCTTCGGACGACGGGTCCGACGCGCACGGCGCGAGGCAGTTCTCGATCGAGCAGACGACGGTGTCGGCGTAGCAGCCGGCGCAGTCGCCCGAGAGGCCGGTCGCGTCCACGACGCAGGCCTCGGAGCACGCACCCGGATCCTCGTCACCGAGGCAGCCGAGGCCGCAGTCCTGCGCCTCGCCGGTCGCGTCGACCGTGGCGAGGAGCGCGAGGTCCTCGTCGTTGATGCAGGCGTCGGTCACAGGCAGGTTCGCCTCGACGTCACCGGTGCAGAAGTAGAAGTCGTCGAGGCAGTTCTCGGCCTGGCAGGTGCTGCAGGCTTCGGACGACGGGTCCGACGCGCACGGCGCGAGGCAGTTCTCGATCGAGCAGACGACGGTGTCGGCGTAGCAGCCGGCGCAGCCGTTCGAGAGGCCGGTCGCGTCCACGACGCACGCCTCGGAGCACGCACCCGGGTCCTCGTCGCCGAGGCAGCCGAGGCCGCAGTCCTGCGCTTCGCCGGTCGCGTCGACCGTGGCGAGGAGCGTGAGGTCCTCGTCGTTGATGCAGAGGTCGCCCATCGGCATCTCGGCGTCCGTCGCGTCCATGGCGTCCATGGCGTCGGCGGCGTCCATGCCGGTGTCTTCGCCGCCGGTGTCCTCACCGCCGGTGTCCTCACCGCCGGTGTCTTCGCCGCCGGTGTCCTCGGTGCCACCGGTGTCTTCGGTGCCGCCGGTGTCTTCGCCGCCCGTGTCACCCATGCCGGTGTCGGTCATGCCGGTGTCGGTCGTGCCGGGGTCATCGGTCTCTTCGTCGTCGCCACAGCCCGCCAGGGCGAGCGAAGCGCCGAGCAGGCCGACCGTGAGCAGACGCATCACATTGAAGTCGATCATTCGCATCGGAATCCTCCTGTATCCTGAACCAACTGTGGCTCGAACCCTGTCCGAGGGCCGGACGGGCGGGACGGGTTACCGGGTAGTGTCGCTCAACGCAACGGAATTTTCAGAGCGACCACGCCACTATGACAGATTCCGACTCCGGAATCGAATCCCGCACGAAGCGTTTGTGACTCGTCGGTCGGCCCACCGCCACAGCGGTCAAAACGACCAGCGCGCTTCAACGCCGGCGGCCGCGAGCCAGCCGCCGGACACCCAGCCCGGGAACCCGGGGTTGCCGGTCTGCAGGCCCTCGACGCCCGCCACCGGGCTGCCGGTACGCGGGTCGACGAGGTTGTCGTCGACCTCGTCGCAGAGCGTCTCGACGCCCGGGGCGCAGTTCGGCCACGCGAGCAGCTCGTCCTTGTCGGTCTCGCGCTCGGGCAGCAGATGGAACTGTACGAACCACGAGACCTCGAGGGTCCGCTCGGCGACAACAAAGCCGTGCCGCGCGCCGAGCGACGTGCGAAAGCGGTCGTTGTCGACGTGGTTCGTCCGCCCGTCCTGATCCGGGACGGGGGACGGGTCGTAGCCGAACCCGATCCGCAGGTCCGTGTTCTCGGAGCTCGCGTACTCGAGCCCGATGCGCGGCGAGACCGTGTCCTCGAAACCGGCGGGCTCACCATGGGTGTCGATCCACCGCGACCAGCGCGTCCACACGAGGTCGCCGGTCACCGTCGCACGGCCCACGTCGGCGGCGGCGCCGAGCGAGGCGATGGCGGGGCTGCCGTTGGGTACGAATGCCAGGTCCTGGTACGTCGGATACCCCTCGTCTTCGTCCTCGAGTCCTCGGATCTGCAGCTCGTTCTCACCGGCAATCTCGAACCCGACGTCGTGGCGGTACGCGAGACCGATGCGAATCGACTCGGTGACCTCCCACAGCGCACCCAGCGTGAACCCCCAGTCCAGCCCGGTCGACTGGGTGAGGTTGATGTCCACGTTCTCCTGATCGGTCGGGTTGGGCACGTACACGTCGTTGTCGACGCGTGCGCTCGGCAGCAGGGTCAGGCCGGCGCCGAACGAGACGCGATCGAGCGGCTCCCACGCGAGACCCAGCTCGATGTCCATCCGCCGCGTTCGCTCGCCGATGACCGACCAGTGAAGCTGGTTGGAGAACAGCCGCTCACGCTCGTCGACGAACCAGGTCGACGCGTCACCACCGACGGGCATCGCCAGCAGCAGACCGGCGCGAAAGCGCTCCGTCCCGAGGTTCGTCACGGCGCCAATGGTGATTGTGTAGAAGGTGCCCAGCCCCTCGGTGTCCGAGCGCTCGCGGAGCTCGAGCTCCGTCGGGATCGTCGGGGTCTGCGAGCCGAGGTTCGGGATGTCGTACCCGTCCGGACGGTCGTGCAGCAGGATCGCCGCCTGGTCGAACCCGACCGCGACGCCGAATGACACCCCGGGGACCGCCTGCGTGAGCGCGCCGACATTGTAGTACAGCGCGGCGGCGCCGGCGGTATCCGCGGTCTGGGCGGCCATGGCGCTGCCTCGCGCCCCCGCACCGTAGAGGTCGAACGGAGACGCCTGGGCCGAGGCTGCGACGAGGACGACCAGCGTCGCGATCAGAAGAGGCAGGGTGCGCATGTCGGGTCCGGAATGCATGGGCGCTCGCGCGCGTCCGATCGTTCTCACCACGGTCCCGGCTCGGCGACAAGGTCATTCCGGCCCCCCTTGTGTTCGGGCGTACGCCGCGCCACCCTCACGACACCCCGCCGACGGAGTCCGCGATGTTCACCCGGTTGCTCACCGTCCTCGTCCTGTGCCTGCTGCCGCTCACGGCGGTCGCTCAGGACGACCTCACCGCCGACGAGATCATCGACCGCGCGCTGGACACGAACACGATCGGGTTTCAGACCGGCGAGGTCACGATGAGCCTCATCATCCAGGACCCGTCCGGTGAAAGCCGCGAGCGTCGGCTGCTGGTGCGCGGGATGCAGGAGGGCGAGCTCAACCGTGCGCTCGTCCGCGTCGTCGATCCGCCGTCGCAGGCGGGACAGAGCTACCTCTTTCGCGAGAACGACGGGTCCGAGGACGACGTCTGGGTGTACCTGCCCGCGCTCGACGACGCGCCGCGCCGCATCGCCGGTTCGCAGAAGAACGGCTCGTTCATGGGCACGCACTTCACGTACGCCGACTTCGAGTCGCGCGACATCCGCGAGGCGACCTACGAACGGCTCGACGACGAGACGATCGGTCCGTTCGCTGTGTGGGTGATCGACGCCGTCCCCACCGCCGACGCCGAGAGCGAGTACGCGCGCATCCGGATGTGGGTCCGCCAGAGTGACGACATCCCGCTGCGGGTGCGGTTCTTTGGCGACGACGGCGAGGTCGAGCGGACGATCTTCACCGAGGAGACCGCCGAAGCGGACGACGGGCGGATCTATGTCCGACGCCTGACCCTGCGCCCGTCGGACGGTGGCGCGACGACGATGGTCATCGAGTCCGCGGACTTCGGCGTCGAGGTGTCCCCCGCCGAATTCACGGCGAACGAGCTCACCCGGTGAAGTGCGCTGCGACCGCGATCGCGGCGGCGCTCGTCGTCGGGCTGCCGGTCGTGGCCCTCGCTCAGGCCGGCGTCATCGTCGACCCCGAGAACCCCGGCGCCGGCGTCATCGTCGACCCCGAGAACCCCGGCGCCGGCGTCATCGTCGACCCCGAGAATCCCGGCGCCGGCGTCATCGTCGACCCCGAGAACCCGGGCACCGGCGGTACCGCGACGCGTCCGGCCTCACGCCCCACCCCGTCCACCGCGCCACGCGTGGTGTTTCGCGGCGAGGGCCTGCTCGGCGTCGCGGTCGACACGGCGCACGATCGAGCGGGCGAAGACACATTCGAGACCCTGTCGCAGCTCGGGATGCGCGCCCGCGTCACGATCTCGGAGCGGTGGTCCGCCACCCTCGAAGGGCGCCTGTCGTGGTGGACGACCGTGGGGCCGGCCAACGAGAACGACCCCGCGCTCGCGCTCGACACCGGCGCGTGGCAGGGCCGCGTCGAGCCCGCGCTGCGCGACTTCTTCGTCGCCGGTCGCCGCGGGCGATGGTCCTGGCGGCTCGGCCAGCTCGTTGTCGCGTGGGGCTCCAGCGACATCGTGAACCCGGCGAACGTCGTCAATCCGCGGGACCTGCGCGTCGGCGTGCTGTCGGACCCGGACGACGCGACGATCCCGGGGCCCGCGGTGGACGTCACCGTCGCGCTGCCGTCCCTCGTTGGCCAGTTCGTCGTCGTCCCGTTCTTCGTCCCCGATCGCTTGCCCATCTATGGGTCCGACGCGGCCCTGCTTCGCGCGGACTCGCCCCTGGGCCCGTCCGTGCCGACGGATCTCGTCGCGGGGCTCATCGACCCGAGCCTCGAAGACGTCCTGCAGCCCGCGGTGCAACAGACGCACCTGCCCGAAGAACACCCCGGCAACGCCTCGGTCGGCACGCGATGGACGTGGACCTGGCGGGGCCTCGATCTGTCGGCGGGGGCCTTCTACGGCTTCGATCGCCAGCCTGCGCTGGACGTGGCGCCGTCGGTACGCGCGTGGCTCGACACGACCGACGAACGAGATGACCTCTTCGGCCTCGACGCCGAGACCCTCGACGTGGTCGCGGACGTCCAGGCCGGCGAGACGCTCGTCGACGCCCGGTACGAGCGCCGGCTCGATTTCGTGCTCGACGGCGTGCGGTACTTCGGCCCGATCGGGGTACGCTTCGACGCGGTCTACACCCCGCAGCGCACGATCAGCGTCGACGGGCTCACCTCGGTACGGCGCCCCCGATGGGCCGGTACGCTCGGGGTGAGCTACGAGTCCGCGACCGGCGACTTCGTCGTCTCGGCCGAGGGCTTCGTCGATCAGACGCGAATGCGCACGTCCGACCCGGACGCGACGCTGGGGCTCGACGACCTCGTCGGCGTGGCGCTCGGTACGACCCTGTCCGCTGACGCTGTGGTCTCGTCCGAAAGCGCGATCCAGCCGCTCGAGCTGACCTTCGCTGCACTCACCCTGCCCCGCGAGGGCGACCTGGTGCTTCGGCCGTCGGTGGGTTGGGCGTTCAACGAGCAGACCACGTTGTCGGCCGGGGCCGTGTTCTTTCACTCGACGTCCACGTCCGTGTCGCCTGCGGACCTGTACGACGCGAACGACGCCGTCTTCGTTCGCCTGGACAGCGCGTTCTGAGGCCGACGCAGCGTCAGGCGCCGGGCGGCGCGAGCACCGGGTTCGACAATGTGCCGATCTCGGCGATCGACACCTCGACCTGGTCGCCGGCGCGGATCGGGCCGACACCGGACGGGGTGCCCGTCGAGATGACGTCCCCCGGCAGCAGCGTCATGACCCGCGAGACGAACGCGACGAGCTTCGGGATCGGGAAGATCAGGTCGTCGACGCCCGACGTCTGGCGCACGACGCCGTTGACGCGGGTCTCGATGTGCAGCGCGTTCGGATCGAGCCCGGCGACGATCGCTGGCCCGAGCGGGGCGAAGGTGTCGAAGCCCTTCGCCCGCGTGTAGCGCTGCTCTCGCCGCTGGATATCGCGGGCCGTGACGTCGTTCATGAGGGTGTAGCCGAGGATGTAGTCATCCGCGCGGTCCTCGGGCACGTCCCGCGCCGTGCGTCCGATGACGACGGCCAGCTCGCCCTCGTGGTGCACCTCGTCCGAGTCCGCAGGCAGCACGATCGGCTCGCCGCCGGCGATGACCGAAGTCGACGGCTTGAGGAACATGAGCGGCTCGCTCGGCACCGGCTTGTTCATCTCTTCGGCGTGCCGCCGATAGTTCAGCCCGATACAGACGACCTTGGACGGGACGACCGGCGCGAGCAGGCGCGCCGTCTCGAGGTCCGGGTCCGCCTGGTACGACGGGTCCCACGTGTTCGTGCCACGCACGACGTCCTCGAACCGGCGGTCGATCCGGGCAACGCGTCCATCGGGGGTGCGTCCGAGCCAGAGCGGCGTGCCACGAACGAGTCGGCGTTCGTATCGCATGGTGTGTCCTCCCGATGGGGCAGCGGCGTTCGTCGTACGTGCAGCGTGACTGACGTGCGGCAAGGCGTCAAAACCGCCACGACCCGCGGAAGTCCGCGGGTCGTGGTTCTCAGGGAGCAGGAGGCTTATTCGGCCTCTTCCTCGCCCTCTTCGCCTTCTTCGGCGTCGTCACCGGCTTCTTCGCCCGACCCTTCACCCGAGCCCTCGTCCGCCGGGGGATCCCGAAGCTCGAGGTGGATGTTGTACGTGTAGTTGCAGTACTCGATGAAGTCGGGTTCCTCGGCGTCCGGATCGTCCGGATCCGGCTCCGGCGGCATCTCTGCATCCTCGTTCGGGTTGCAGATGAAGTGGTGCATGTAGACACCGTCCGTCGTGCGGAGCTTGCCCTCGATGAACACCGTGATCGGCATGCCCTCGCGGGACAGGTAGACCTCGGACGGTTCGGGCGCTTCGGCCTCCTCTTCGGACGGCTCCTCGCCCTCGGCCGGCGGCTCCGGCGGCGGCGGCGGGTACGTGCTGAAGGTGTGCGGCGTCACGTAGGGCTCGCCGGTCTCCATGTTGACCAGCAGGCGGCCGTTGTACGACACGAGCGCGCCGGGCGGGTCGGACGTGACGGTGATCTCGCCGAACAGGCGGGTCTGCGTCGACTCGTCGTCTTCGGCAACGTCGAGCGGCGGCTCCCAGTTCATGCGCCACTCGAGCTCACGCGCCCGCTCTTCGACGGGGATGAGGCAGTGGTCGGCGCCGTAGTCGGGCGAGCCGGGCCAGCAGACCGTGTAGACCAGGTCGGCAGTGTAGTCGCCGTTGAACTGGTTCTGGACCCACGGGCTGTCGTCGTCGTCGTACGACGGGATCGTGATCTCGCGGTCCTCGAAGTTGCCGCCACCCTCGAGGGTGAAGGTGAAGGCTTCGTCGACCTTGATGTCCTGGAACGAGATCATCGACCGGGACGGCACGACCATGTCGCGGCGCGAGCCGGGGAAGATCAGCGTCGGGTGCCCTTCGGCGATGACGCGAAGACCGCGGGGGTCCGTCGTGATCGTCAGCGTGCCGTACTTGGGCGCCTCAGCGAGCATCTGCAGTCGCTCTTCTTCGCGACGCTGCTCCTCGAGGTGCTCGTAGTACTCGACGCAACTCCGGCCGGTGAGCTCGAAGTTGAGGCACTCCTTCCGCTCCTCGGGGAGCGTGAAGTACACGCCGGCGAACGCGCCACCGCCGATGAGCAGCGCCGCGATCATCCAGATGAAGCCACGATTCGGGCGACCGTCGAGGTCGTCGTCCAGCTCCGGCATCTTGCCGAGGCGGGTCTCCTCGCCGGTGCCGCTGAAGACGGCCGAGATGGCCTGATCGTTGGTCATCGGCGGCGCGACGTAGGGGCCTTCGCGCTCGCTCGTCACCGAGCCAGCGTCAGCAGCCGCCTTCTTCGTCGCGGGCTTCGCCTTTGCCTTCGACTTCTTCTTCGTCTTCTTCTTCGGGGCCGGTTCGGGCTCGGGCTCGGGCTCGGGCTCTTCGTCCTCGTCCTCGTCCTCGTCCTCATCGTCCTCGGCCGAGTCATCATCCTCGGCGGACGCGTCGTCCTCCGACTCGTCGGCGTCTTCGACCTCTTCGGTCTCTTCGCCGTCTTCGTCGGTGGCCTCTTCATCCTCGTCGACGCCCATCTCCTGAGCGAGGGCTTCGATGATGTCGTCGGCGGAAGCGCCCTTCTTCTTCTTATCAGCCATTCGAGCCCCTTCGGGGGAACCGGAAGTGCCTGGGGATAGCGCCGGGAGCCTACGTTCACGGCTCGACGATTGTCAATGACGTTCCGGTGACGTCACAGACGGCTTCGCGGCCGGGTTTCATCTGCCTCAGCGCGGTCGCCGGACCGGCGCCGGATCTGCTGCAGACCTCGGCTTGACACCCCACGGGTCGGCGGTCAGATTCCGCGCCTCACGCCCCTCTGCGCGGACGACAAATGGGCCTCCTCGACTACTTCTCGAAGGACAAGCAGGCAGAACGCAAGCGCGCGGCCTGCCACAAGAAGCTGACGAACATGTACTACCAGAAGGTCGACCGGCTCGCCGCCGCCGACACGATGGCAGCCATGGCCGCCGAGGGCGACGACGAGGCGCTCAAAATCCTCCTGCTTCGCTTCGAGCAGCTCGCGCCGAACGGGACGATTGACCGCGAAGAGAAGAACTACGTGCACGACCTGCTCGTGGATCTCGGCGACCGGGCGATCGACGTCGTGTCCACCTACGTGCGCACTACGGACAAGGCGGTCTGGTGGCCGCTGCAGGTGCTCGAGAACGTGCTCGACGGCCCCGACTTCGTCGCGTTCCTCGCCGAGCTGCTCGAGACGACGGACACCGACTACGTGCGCAACCCCGAGAAGAAGCTCGGGCTCGTGCAGTATGCCGCCACGATGGGTGTCCCATCCCTCGTGTCCCCGCTCTGTCGGTTCGTCGAAGATCACGACGAGACGGTGCGTTTCAACGCCGTCGACGCGCTCACCAAGTTCGGTGGCGAGACCGCGGGCAACGCCTTCGCCGCGCGCCTCGCGGACCCAGACGAGGACAGCGGTCGCATCCGCGCGCGGATCTGCGAGGCCCTCGCCGAGCTCGGTACGCCCACCGGGGAGCACGCCGAAGCGATCCGCGGTCGGCTCGTGAAGGGATTCGTGATGGACGACGAGGGGCACGTCGTCCGCCGGTGACGACTCGTGTCGCTCGAACCACGCAGCCGCGACGCGTCCCGGGCCGGTCCGCGCCGAGCGCCACTCGCTGAACGGTCCGCCCGGCGCGGCTAGCCGGCGCTCGGCGAAGCCTCGTGCGCCACGGCGCCACCGACGTGCACGCGACGCAGGGCGGTCGATCGGGGCACGAAGAGCCAGTGCTCGACGGCCCGCCAGGCGTCGTCCTCGGACGCGAGCTCGGCGCCGCCAAACTCGATCGCGTCGAACCGCGATCCCACGGTGAGGTCGCCGGCACCGAGCCCGAGGCTCGACGCGCCGGCGCTCGCGCAGTGCATCAGGGCGTCGGCGACGCGCAGCCAGCCCCGCTCGGGCAGCGCGAGCACGTTGCGGCGCTCGTACCGCAGCCGCTCGTGCAGCTCGAGAAGCCGCAGCTCGTCGGCCGCATCGACCACCGCGTGCGAGTCGCTGCCGACGGCGATCGGGACGCCGCGGCGCAGTAGATCCCGCGTGTCGAGAAGCCCGTCGCCGAGGTCCCGCTCGGTCGTCGGGCACGCGCAGACGATCGTCCCGGTCGACGCAATCAGCTCGCGGTCGAGTCCGTCGAGGTGGGTCGCGTGCACCACCGTCGCGTGGGGCCCCAGTGCACCGGCGTCGTGCAACACGGCGATCGGCGAGCGCCCGTGCTCGGCCCGGCACTCCGCCAGCTCGCGCCGCTGCTCGGACGCATGGGTGTGGCAGACGACGCCGTCCTCGCGGGCCGCTGCTGCGACCACCGCGATGTCGTCGCGCGAAGCGGCCCGCACCGAGTGCACGCCGATCGCCACGTCGACGCCCGGCCCGGCCAGCGCGGCCCGCATGCCGCGCACGTAGGCGACAAACGCCTCGGCGGACGCGAAGACGAACCGGCGCTGACGCTCAGCAGGCGCGCGACCCGCGCCGGCGCGTCGATAGAGCACCGGGATCAGGACGAGATGGATCCCGGCGGTGCGTGCCGCGCGGACCATCGCCTCGGCGGTCGCCCATGCCGGATCGGTCGGTTCGCCGCCCGGCCCGTGGTGCAGGTAGTGAAACTCACCGACGGATGCGTAGCCCGAAGCGACCATCGCGCGGTACGCATCGACGGCGATCGCCTCGACCTCTGCGGGGGTCAGCCGATCGGCGAGGGCGTACATCTGCTCGCGCCATGACCAGAAGTCGTCGTGCTCGCGCCCCGGCTCGAGGCGATGGGTGCGTCCGCGCAGCGCCCACTGAAAGGCGTGGGAGTGCGCGTTGTGCACGGCCGGCGCGAGGGCTGGCACGGCGTCATCCGTCGGGACGCCGGTCGTGATCGACGCCACGCGGGCGCCGTCGAGTTCGAAGACCACGTCCCGCTGCATCACGCCGCCGACGAGGGCGAACCGTGCGGCGACCCGTCTCATTCGTCGAGCACGCCTTCGGCGACGATCATCCCGCAGCGGGCGCTCTCGGTCGCCTCGAACGCCTCGCGGGCCTCGCGCGCCATCGCCTGCAGCGCCGCGTCGTCGTGGCGCAGGTCGTGGTGCGAGAGCAGCAGGCGGCCGACGCCGGCCTCGGCCGCGATGCTCGCCGCCTGCAGGTTCGTCGAGTGGCCCCAGCCGTCGTGACGGGGGTACTGCCCCTCGGTGTACTGGGCGTCCATGATGAGGACGTCGGCGCCTTCGCAGAACTGCAGCAGGGCGTCGCGATCCATCCGGCTGACCTCGAGGTCACCGCTGAACACGATACGCAGCCCGCCAACGTCGAACGAAAACGCGGAGCAGCCGCCGGGGTGGGCGACCTCCATCCACCGGTAGTCGACGCCACCGAAGTGGTCGCCACCGGACGACTCGAGATCCCGCGTCGCCACCCGAGCGCCCGCCGCGTCGGCCAGCGGGACGGGGAAGGCCGGCGGTCCATTGAACCGGGTCATCCAGTCCCAGACGCCGGCGCCTTCGCGGGGCACGCCGTGCACCTCGAGGTCCCAGTCCTTCGCGAAGAGCGGGTGCCAGTGCGGCAGCCCGACGACGTGGTCCCAGTGCAGATGCGACATCAGCAGTCGCGTCGGCTTGCGGTCCACGCCCCGAACCCGGCCCAGATGCGGCAACCCGGTGCCCGCATCGATGATGATGCGCGCGTCGGGCAGATCGAGCTCGAGGCACGTCGTCAGTCCACCGTGCAGCGCGCGTCCGTCGCCGCCCACGGATACCCCGCCGTTGCATCCCCAGATGCGAAATTCCCACCGTCGGGTGGGGTTCGGCGTTTGGGTGGTCATCGGAGGTCCGGGCGAGGAGCGAGGCGCACTGAAGCGGTCGGCGGCGCGGGGTCAGGTGAATCCGAGCCGGTCCGCCCCCGTGCGAGCACACCCTGCCAGCATGGCCTACCCACGCTGCACGTCAAGAAGGTCGCGCCCCCGGTGGACGATCCGACCCGGCCCACCTTCGGTTGCAAAGGCGGATTCGCGGGGTATGATGCCGCGCCCTGGCCCCGCCATGTGATGCTACCGAGCTCCCACATCCGACTCGTCGATCTGATCGCTCGGATCCCCGCGGACGCTGCACGATCGCTCGCCGACGACCTCGGCGTGGAGCCCGAGGGCATCCCCGGTCTCTGCGCCCACCCGTCGTGGATCCAGCGCCGCGCCGACGATCTCGGCGAAGACGCACGAGCGATCCTCGACGGTGTGTTGCAGGCGCCGTCGGGGTGGCTCGACGCGCTGGACGGGCAGGGGCTCGACCGCGATCTGATCGGCCTCGTCTACACCGTCGAGGTCGAGGGGCGCATCTGGTGGGTCACGCCCATCGAGACCCGGCTCGCCCTGCTCGACCCGACGCTCGCCGAGGTGAGCGACGTCGCCGTGCTCCTGGCGACGCGCGAGGACGACGAGCTCGAGCGCCTCGCCACCCTGCACGGCGTCGAGCCGCGCGAGGACGACGACGCGGTCGACGTCGCGATCGCGATCTCGGACGCGCTGCTCGACACCGAGCGACTGCACGATCTGCTGGAGTCGCTGCCGTCCACCGCCCGGGCGCTCCTGTTCTGGATGACGTCCGAGGGGCGGTCGGCCACCGAGTCCGAGCTCGCCGCGCACGCCAGCCACCTCGCCGAGCGCAACGGCGAGACGTCCACGACGGCCGAGCGTGTGCTGCAGCGCCTCGGCCTGCTGGTGCCGCTGCCGACCGACGACACCCGCGTCGTCGTGCCCCGCGACCTCTCGTTCGCGCTCGGTGAGGTGCTCGACGGGTTCCTCGCCGACGTCGTGTTCGAGCGGTACGAGCAGCTGCGCACCGACGGGCTTCCGGCGTTCCGCGACGTGTTCCCCCGCGGCGCCGGTGGTGATCCGTTGATCGCGTTCCGCACGCGCCTGCTGCTCGCGCTGCACCACGGGCACGATCCCGCCCACGCCGTGGATCGCCTGCTGGTCGGCCTGCGCATCGCGCGGGCTGAAGGCACCGGCGCCGGCGAGCTGGCGTCGTACCACCTCGACGTGTCGGGCCCCGAGAGCGTCGCTCGCCGCGCGATGCGGGCGTGGATGAGCTCGATCGACGATGGGTGGACCCGCACGCTGGTCGACGCGTTCGGCGGCGACAACGCGCGCCTCACCGAGCCGCTCTTCGCCCCCGAGTCCGAGGACGCGGCCGGCGATCGCGACCAGTGGATGCTCTTTCTGTACCACCTGCGCGGGCAGCTGCTCTTTCTGCTCGGCGCGCTCTCGCCCGGGCACTGGTACAGCCTGGACGCCCTCGGCACCTGGTTCTGCGCGGTGTATCGCCGCACGGCCTGGGACCTGCTCGGGCGCTCGCGCTTTCGCTCGGACATCCCCCGCGACGCCCTGCCCGTGCCGTCGATTGCCGTGACAGCGGCGCTGAACGGCACGGTGACGGACGCCCTGCGCACCCTCGTCGTCGAGTTCTTCGAGCCCCTCGGCTCGATGCGGCTCGACCCCAGCGGCCAGCGGTTCATGACGAACCCCGAGGCGCTGCGCGTCTTTCGCGACGACGACGCCGGGTTCGGCGATCTGTGGGCGCTCTGCGAGGACTGGCTCGGCGACGACGTCGACCTGTGGATGCCGCTACCGTCCGATCCGGGCGCGCGCGTGCACGGGGTCTCGCGGCTGGTGTGGCTCGAAGACGGTCGCCTCGTCGCCGACCCGGACGCGCACCTCGACGACCTGCTTCGGATCGCCGAGTGGACCCACGTTCAGCACGACGGCACCGGGCTCGTCTTCACGTTCGATGCCGATAGCGTCGCCCGCGGCGAAGACCGATTCGGCGCCGATCCGGACGAGTTCCTGCTCTGGCTGCACGTCCGGTCCGGCGGCGTCCCGGGCCGCGTGCGGGCACACTTCCCCCTCTCGGGCGCGACGATCGACGGCGGCGACGCGGCGATCGCCGACGCCGCGCGCGTCGCGGTGCAGTCGGCCGTCGAGTCCGTCGAGCGCTGGGGCGCCCAGCCGCCCCTGCCGCTGCTCGAAGAGGTCCGCAGCTGGGGCGCCGTCGCCGTGCCGCCGCTGCTTTCGATCGTCGAGGACGCCGCGGCGAAGCGGGACTTCGACGCCCCGATGATCGTGCACGCCTGCGTGCTGCTCGGCGAGCTCGGCATGGACGTCGCGCTGCCGGCGCTGCTGCGCACCGTCGCGTGGGCGGACGACGAGGGGCCGGCGGCCGCAGCGGCGATGGCCGTCGCGCGCATCGGTGGATCCGACGCCGTCGAGGGCCTCGTCGCCCTGCTGAACAACGAGTCGGCGACGTGGGAGCAGCGGCTGCACGCCTCGCGCACCCTGTCGAGCCTCGCCGCCCTGCACCCCCGCTGGTGCGACCTCGTGCACAGCCACCTGAGCACGGTGTACGACGCGCACGACCTGCCGTCGGACGTCGCGACCCTCATCGCCGTCGACATCGCCGAGACCGGGCACCCGGACGCCGAGCCGCTGCTCTTTCGCGTGCGCGAGCGCGGGCTGTGGGACGAGACCGTGCACCCGTTCGACGAGGCGATCTGGACGGCAAGCCTGTCGCCGGCGATCTGGGGCCATCCCTGGTTCGGCGCCGCGATGGCGATGCTCTACCCCCACCCGGACGACGCCCCGGGCGGAGCGCGAGTGGGCAACGTCGACCTCGCCGACCTCGGGCGTGCGGCCGGTGTCGAGGTCGACCGCGTGCAGGACGTGCTCGCCGCCCGCGGGCGCCGACGACGACGCCGCGACACGGACGACGAAGACACGCACTGATCCCCGCGCGCAGCGCATCGGGGGTAGCGAGCCGCCGGGGCCGCGTCGCCGGATCCGGCGCCCGTGCTGATCCCTTCGTGCGGAGTCGAATGCGGGCGCGCACCTTGACGTGACCGCCACGTTGCCGAAGTTCTCGCACGCAGACCCCCATCCCCATGGGCGCACGATGTTCGCAACCAACGCTCCGAAAAAGCTCCTGTTCTCGTCGTTCGGCGTGCCGGTGTACGCCGACGCCGGGGCAGCGATTCTGCTCGTGGTGCTGCTCGTGTTGTGGGGCGGATCCGGGCCGGCGGCCATTCTGACGGCTGGCCTCATCGCCGCCGTCGCGTTCTTCAGCATCGTCGCCCACGAGCTCGGCCACGCCTTCGCGGTGCGCAAGCTCGGGTATGGTCGCAGCGAGATCGTGCTCAGCGGGTTCGGCGGCTACTGCAAGTGGTTCGGCAACCCGACGAACGGCCACCGCATCCGCATCGCGCTCGCCGGCCCCGCCGTCAGCCTCGCCCTCGGCGGCGGCGCGCTGGTGCTCTGGTTCGCGCTGCGCGGGCTCCTCTCGGGCATCGCGCCGATCCGCCTCGCCCTGACGGCGACGATCTGGATCAACCTCGTCTGGGGCGTCTTCAACCTGCTGCCCATCCACCCGATGGACGGCGGGCAGGCGCTGCGGGCATGGCTGGCGTCGCGGATGCCGTGGCGCCGCGCCCTCGACCTGTCGCTGAAGATCTCGATCGGCGTCGCGGTCGTCACCGCTGTCGTCGCGCTCACGCAGAGCTGGATCTTCGCCACGGTCCTTCTGGCGTGGATGGCGTTCCGAAACTACAACGAGCGCGAGTCGGTGCTGGGACGCGCCGGCTGACCCCGCCGCCCCCACGAGCCATGGTCATCGATCTTCGCGTTCGCGTTCTGCTGGGTCTGATCGGCCTCGCCGTCCTCACCGGCTGCAACCGCGACGAAGCGTCGGACGACGCTGCCGATCCGTCCGCGTCGACGTCCGAAGCCGCGACCGAGTCGTCGGACGGCCCGCCGGATCCGTGCACGTGGACTCGCGGCACGATGCTGATCGACGGCCTGCGCCTCGAGAGCGACGACGGTGCGTGCCGACTCTACCTGCCGGCCAGCCCGACGCCCGGCGCACTGACCGTTCGTGTGTCGCGCGCTGGTGACGACACCGCCGCGGCGGTCGAACGGGACAGCGACGACGGCACGCTCTACGCGACGGCTGGCTCGGTGCAGATCGAGTCCGTCGACGGCGATCGGATCGTCGGCCGCGTCGACGCGCGGGACGAGACCCCGCCGGGCACCGGATCCGTCGGTGGTGCGTTCGACGTGACGCTCGGTGGCGCTCAGTGACGACGGACGACACGACCCGCTGGCGCGTCGCGAACGTGTGGCGCGAGGTCGGCGAAGACCCCGAGCTTCTGACGGAGCGGGCGGCAGAGCGCCTCGGCCTGACGACGGCGGATCTGCGCACCACGCAGGTGGTGAAGCGCTCGATCGACGCCCGCGGGCGCCGCGCGCCGCGCTTCGTGCACGTCCTCGAGGTCGAAGTGCCCGCGGGCTCCGTCGACCCGGATGCGCTGCCCCACGGCGTCTCCGCGCCGAAGCTGCCGAAGGTCACCCCGCGCCCGTCGCTCGGGCCCGACGCGGCTCGCCCGGTCGTGATCGGCATGGGGCCGTGCGGCCTCTTCGCCGCGATGCAGCTCGTCGAGGCGGGCCTGCGCCCCATCCTGCTCGACCGCGGCAAGCCCGTGGAGACCCGCGCGAAGGACGTCGCGCGCCTGATGGGCCGTGGCGAGGTGAACGAGGACTCGAACCTCTGCTACGGCGAGGGCGGCGCGGGCACCTGGTCCGACGGCAAGCTCTACACCCGCGTCGGCGGCGAGCACGTGCGCGCCGTCCTCGAACAGCTGGTCGACCTCGGCGCCCCGGACCGGATCCTCGTCGACGGGCGGCCGCACCTTGGCACCGACCGCCTCGTCGCGCTGCTCAAGGCGTTTCGCGCGGCGCTGATCGAACGCGGCGCCGACCTGCGCTTCGAGACCCGCGTGGCGTCGATCGACATCGAGGGCGACCGCGTCGTCGGCGTGACCCTGTCCGACGGCACGCGCATCGACGCGACCCACGTTGTGCTTGCGGTGGGCCACTCGGCGCGCGGGATGTATCGCCACCTCGCCGAGCGCGGCGTGCCGATGGAGCGCAAGCCGTTCGCCGCCGGGTTCCGCGTCGAGCACCCGCAGGCGCTGATCAACGAGATCCAGTACGGACGGTGGGCCGGCCACGAGGAGCTCCCTGCCGCGTACTACGAGCTCAGCGCGAACCTCGGCTCGGGGCCGTCGCGCACCGGCGTCTACTCGTTCTGCATGTGCCCGGGCGGCAGCGTCGTCCCGACGCCGACCCGCGAGGGCGAGGTGTGTGTCAACGGCATGTCGCACGCCGCGCGATCCGGGCGCTACGCGAACAGCGCGCTCGTCGTGCAGGTCGATCCCAGCGCCTTCGGGCCGGGCGACGCTGACGACCCGCACGGCGCGCTCCTCGCGGGTGTCGCGTGGCAGCAGCGCGCCGAGCAGGCCGCGTGGGAGCTCGGCGGCGGCGCGTTCGTCGCGCCGGCGCAGCGGCTCACGGACTTCCTCCAGGATCGGCCGTCCAGCGAGGTGCGACGCACCACGTACAAGCGTGGGGTTGCCGCGGCGGACCTCGCCCGGTGCTACCCGGCGCCGCTCGTGGAGGCGCTTCGCGAGGCCGTCCGGCGCTTCGACCGGCGCATGCCCGGCTACCTCACCGAAGACGCCGTGCTCATCGGCGTCGAGACCCGCACCAGCGCGCCAGTCACGATCCTGCGCGATCGCGAGACGCTGCAGAGCCCGGCCGTCGCGGGCCTCTACCCCGCTGGCGAGGGCGCGGGATACGGCGGAGGCATCGTCAGCGCCGCGATCGATGGCCTGAAGGTCGCCGATCGCCTCCTTCAGGGGATCGGCGCACCGGCAGAATGATCCATCACGAAGCGACGCGTTGCGTCACTGCAGATCTGTCGAAAATCCAGGCGCCTGGGTCGTGATCGAACCCCATCGACGCGACATCGACACGATTCTGTCGTCGACGCTGTGACCAGAACGGCCCGCCAGGTGCCGATTTCTGGCACTTTTGGCGTGACATGGATGCCGCCGTTTTGCTAAGACCGCGGTCATCGACAGAGGTGCGACGCAGATGTCAAGACCTTCGCGAAGAGCTCGCGAACCGGGGCACGACCTGTGAGGCACCCATCGGGCCATCCGTCCGTACAGGAGGATCCATGACTACAGGCCGTCGCTCGCTCCCCGCACAGGTGCAGGACCTCATCCGCCCTTGCCGCGACAAAGACGACCTGAGCCCAGCCGTGGCGTCCACCGCGTCCAGCGCGCCTCGGCGCGGGACGTTCAAGGCTCAGGACCGGTTGACGGGTCTGCTCCTCGGTTGTGCGACGGGCGACGCGCTCGGCATGCCGGTCGAGGGCCTCGACAACGAACAGACGCTTCGCGCCATCCACCGTCTCGGTGGCATCCGCGACTTCCTCGCCCCGCAGCCGCACGTGCTGCGCTCGCTGCGTCGCCTCCGCCCCGGCTGCTGGACGGACGACACGCAGCTGACGCTCGCCATCGCGCGCAGCCTCATCCTCGAAGAGACGCTGGACTACGACGCCGTCGCCGACGCGTTCGTTCACGCCTTCGAGACCCTCGAGCTGCGCGGCTGGGACGCGACGACCAAGCAGGCGTGCCGCCGCCTCGCGCAGGGCACGCACCGCACCCGCTCGGGCAAGCTCGGTGGTTCGGCGAATGCCGTCGCCGCGCGGATCGCGCCGGTCGCTGCCTGGTCGTTCCTGCAGGGTGAGTCCCGTGACGTACTGCTCCGGCACTGTGTCGCTGTCGGCCTGCTGACGCACCACGACCCGCGCGCCATCACCGGCGCGTACCTCGTCGCCCTTCTCGTCCGGGACGCCCTCGCTTCGTCGCGTCGGTGGGACCCGTCGCCGGAGCGCTACGACGAGCTCATCGAAGAGGCCCGCTGGGCCGAGGCGTCGATGGCGAGCACGCTTGGCGTGAGCGACGACCCGATGTCGCAGCACCTGCGCGAACTGTCCGACGCCCTGGACAGCGACTCCGCCGAGCTCGCCGAGTTCAGCGGTGGCGCGACCAGCTACGCCAACCACTCGATCCCCTACATCATCGCGCTGCTCTGCGGCCGGTCGTGGGACTTCGAGGAAGGCGTCGTCGCGGCCGTGAACGGCGGCGGTGACACCGACACGAACGGCGCGATTGTCGGCGCCATCCTCGGCGCTGCGACCGGCGCGCGCCGCCTGCCCCGCCGCTTCGTCGACAAGGTCGAAGAGGCGGAGATGATTCGCGACGTCGGCGCCCGGTTCTCGGCGCTCTTCGCCGCCTGATTCGACGCGCCTCGGCGCACCCGAACGACGAAGCCCGGTAGCCTGCGCTGCCGGGCTTCGCGGTTTTGGCCACCCGGATGCGCGTGGTGATGCGCAACCTGCGCGCACGCACGTCCGGTTCTGCGCCGACGGAGCGCGCGCCTGCGAAGATTCAGACCAGCAGCGCCCGCGTCTGCGACGTGGTTCGCCGCCTGCGCGCGCTTCACTGAACCCGCCGAACGACGATCAGGGGCCGATGTCGCCGGCCGCCGGGTCGTCCGGATCCTCGGGCTCGACCGCGAGGTGCTCGTAGCCCTCGGGCAGCTCGTCCGTCGTCGGATCGTAGAGCTCACCCTCGGCGTCGCGGTACATCGGCCGACCATCTTCACCGAGCACGAGCCGCAGCTCGCTCGGCGGCTCGACCTCGCACTCGAGGTCGTCGTCGTCGATGTCCCCGAGGCGCGCCCGATCGTACCGGTACACGTCCGCGAGGAAGTTCGCCCGGCCGTCGTCGTCGACGCGCACCACGTAGTACTCGATGTGCACCGGGATCGGCTCCCGGAGCGTCATCGCGAACTCCTCGCCGCTCTCGAAGATGCGCTCGATGCGCTCTTCGTCCCACTGCCCGTCGTTCTGCAGCAGGTGCTGCAGCAGGTCCGCCGGGTTCTGCACGCGCATGCAGCCGTGCGAGAACGCGCGGATCGGGTACTGGAAGAACTGCGGGCGCGACGTGTCGTGCATGTACGTGTTGTGCGGGTTCGGGAACATGAACTTCACGATCCCCAGCGGGTTGTTCGGCCCGGGCATCTGCCGCACGCGCTCGTAGCCGTTGTCGTCGATGACGACCTCGATCCCCTGCTCTTCGAAGTAGGTCTCGTCGTCGAGCAGCTCGACGAGGAGCTCCTCCTCCAGAATCCGTCGGGGGATGTTCCAGTACGGGTTGAGCACCACGTAGGTCATCTCGGCGGACTGCAGCGGCGTGGCGTTCACGTAGTTCCACTGCCCCGTCGAGCGATCGCAGACCCGGTCGGTGTTGCCGACCACGATGCGGAACCGCATCTCGCGCTCGCCGTTGCGCCACACCTCGGCGTGAAAGTCCGGAATGTTCACGTGGATGTAGTACGGGTCGTCACCGATCCGGCTCTCGCGCCAGCGCTGCATCGTCAGCTCGATCTGGGCGAGACGACGGTCCGCCGGCGTGTTCAGCGAGCCCCAGAACATGCGCGACGATTGGCCGGTGACCTCCATCTGGTGGGTCCGCTGGTAGTCACTCACTGCTTCTTCGAGCGCCTCGTCGAACGTCTCGTCGATCTCGCCGTCGTAGTACCCTTCGACCTGCAGCCGCTCCTTGAGGTCCTGCACCCGCGGGTGGCGATGCCCCCGCTGCAGCGACATCGGCGTCACCCGCTCCCAGCCGCCGTCCGCCACGATCTGGGCGTACCGCGCGCGCTCCGCGAGCAGCCCGGCGTACTGGGGATGGTTCGGCGGCAGGCTGTCCATCACGGCCATCGCCGCGTCGTAGTCCGCCGCCGCCGCGAGGTCCGTGAAGCTCGCGGTCATGCGGTCGGCGATCGCGGCGTGGCGCTCGTCCTCGGTGAGGTCCTCGTCGAGGGCGGCGACGCTGAAGTGCCGCTGCTCGAACGCCCAGGCAAGAAAGGTATCCGCGACGATCGCTTCGGCGACCGCGGCGCTGCCCGCCCACGTCTGCTCGAGCTCGAGGCGCACCGCGTGTGCAGCACGCAGGTCGGCGAGCGCCGGGTCGTCTGAGACGAAGGCGGCATCGAGCGCGGCGCTGGCCAGAGCCTCGGCCGTGGGATCTTCGACCCCCTCGGCGTCGAGCATCGCGACGATCGCGTCCACGGCCTCCGTGCTCGGTTCGACCCGCGGTCGGGCACGCCAGGCATGCCCGACCTGCCGGGCCGTATCGATCGCGGCGACGGCTTCGTCGGTCAGAAAGTGGTCGAGCTCGAGCGCGTGGTCCTCAGCGGTCGCGACACCGGCGAGGACGGCGTCCGCCCGTGCGGTCAGTACGCCGCCACCGGTGAACACCGGGGCCCAGTCCCGTTCGGCGTAGAGGCCAGCGAGAAACTGCTGCCGGCGCAGCGACACCGGGGTGTCGTCCCCGAGCAGCAGGTACCGCACGGCGGACGGCGCCACGTGGGCGTCGAGCCACGCCGAGTACACCGCGTCGAAGTCGCCGCGGAGCTGGTCCTCGGCAACCTGCAGCGCCGACGCCGCAGGATCCACGTCCGGCTCGGGAGTGGCGACGACGTCCGGCGTCGCCTCGGGGGCCGGTTCGTCCGCCCCGCAGGCGGCGAACGTGGCGCCTGACAGCGCGAGAGCGACGAACAGGGCTACGTGGCGCATGATCAGTGGTGGCCGCCGTGGGCGCCGTGCGCGCTCGCCGGCGCCTCGGCCTGCTGGACTTCCCACGCCTCGGCGGCCGCACGGTCGTCGGCCGTCGGCCCGATCGAGAATACCCCACCCGGCGCGAAGAGGAGCCCGGTGAAGAGCACGACGAGGATCAGGAGTGTCCCCGGCTCCTCGGGCACGAACTCCACCCGCTTGCGGAGCTCGTGGACGGGAGGCGAATCGAGCAACATCTGCAGGGGGGACGTCGACATGGCGCAGCCGGGAGTCGGTCGATGCGAAATCGGCCGGCATCATGGGCCGCGACGCGCCGAGCGTCAAGGCACGAAGACTGCGATCAGGGCGCGTAACCCGACGCCATCTGCTGCATTTCTGCCGGCACCGGCGCCGGCGGACGGACGGGGATCGGCGCCCCACCGCGCGCCGCGTAGATCTGCAGGATCTGCGCACGGACGTGCGCCTGCGCGGCGAGCAGAATCGGCAGGACGAGGAACACGCCGAAGAAGAGCAGAAGCAGCCCGCCGAACATGGCCATCATGCCGACGAGGCCGAGCACGATGGCGGCGCCGATGTGGTACCACCAGGTCGCCTTCGCGAACGAGAGCACGGCGCCGAGCTTGAACACTTCGCCGAAGTCCTCGGTGAGCTCGGCGAAGGTCATGAACGCCCCGAGCAGCGGCGTGATCACGAATCCGGCGACGATCACCGTCGCGCCGGCGATGCCGATCATCGCGAGGATCATCACCTCTTCGCTGCCCGTGCCCGCGTAGATGCCCATGATCACGAAGATCGCCGGGACGATGATGATGTTCAGCAACATGCCGACGGCGGAGCTGACGACCAGGTTGGTGACGAAGGGCGTCACGCCGCGCTTCAACCAGTAGCCGAGGTCGGCGAAGCGCAGCTGCGGTACGGTGCGCGGGTGGCCCCACCACACGCGCTGAGCGATCTCGGACGCCCACCCCATCAGCGCGATCTGCCCCACGAAGGGGATCAGGATCATCACCGCACCGACGAAGAGCGACGACCACCCGCCCTCGGCCCGCAGGGCCGCGCCGATGGCGTCGCCCCAGGCAATGGAGCGGCGGGGATGAGGCCGCCAACCGGGTCCGGCAGCGGCGTGGTGAGCGGAGTGGGGTCCGTACATGAGGGCATCGTGGGTTCGGGGCGCTGAAACGATAGACACCCGCGGCGTTCGAGACCAGCGGCGCGGCGTGGCACGCGCTCGCCCGATCGTGTACGGTCTCGCGATGCCGACGGAGCCGATTCGGACCCCGCCACGCCTCGTGTCATGATGCATCGCTCGATTGCCCTCGCTCTCTCGCTCGTCTCGCTGGTCGCGCTCGCGCCCGGCGCGGTCGCGCAGACCATCGACGAAGTCGCGCCAGCGTCCGTGCCTCGCGGCGCCTCGACCGAGGTGCTGCTGCGCGGCGAGGGGCTCGACGCGCTGACCGCCGCGTCGGTGTCCGGCAGCGGACTCGCGGTGACGCGCTTCGTCGTCGACTCCCCCGAGCAGGCCCGATTCACCGTCGGCGTCGGTGACCGGGCGGCGCTCGGGACGCGGGACATCGAGCTGAGCGGCGGCGACGCGCCGACGCTCGACGACGCGCTGACCATCGCGCCCGGTTCGCTCGAGGTGCTCTTCTCGACGCCGTCGGACGGGGTCCGTGGCGACGACGTGACCCTCGAGATCGGCGGCCGCAACCTCGACACCGTGACCGAGATTCGTCTCGGCGACGGCATCACCGTCCGCGACTTCGACACGAGCAGCCCGGTCGAGGGCACCGTGTCGATCTCGGTCGACGACGACGCCTTCTCGGGCCCGCGCACGCTCGTCGCGATCAGCGACTTCGACCGCGCCGAGCGCGTGGGCGCGTTCACCGTGATCGGCGGCGACCCGGCGCTCGCGTCCATCGCCCCGACCCGAGCCGAGCGCGCGAGCACGGTGATGGTGACGCTGACCGGCAGCAACCTGGACGCCGTGACGAACGTGCGGTTCGGCGGTCGCACGACGGTGTCCGACTTCACGGTCGTGTCGCCGTCCGAGGCGACCGTGATGGTGACCCCGCGGGACGACGCCACCGCCGGCGCGCGGGCCATCGAGCTCGTGATCGACGGCGCCGGTGCCGCGACCGAGGTGCAGTTCACGGTCGACGCCGGCGAGCCGCGCCTCGACCGCATCCGCCCCGACGCTCTGAGCCAGACGGCGAGCGAGTTCGTCGTGTTCGAAGGCCGCAACCTGGACGGCGTCGACGACATCGACCTGGGGCCGGGCGTCACGATCAGCGCGATCGAGTCGTCGTTCCCCACCGCGATCACGGCGATCGTCGACGTGGACGTCGACGCGACCCCGGGGCCCCGCGACGTCGTACTCGACGGACCGAACGGCACGGCGGAGCTCGGCGCGTCGTTCACCGTCCGCGAGTTCGTCCTGCCCGAACCCCGCGTCCTCGTCGGCTCGCCCCTCGCGTTCGAGCGCACTTCGGTGGGCGCCCGGCGGGACGGCGCGTTTCAGCTCGAGAACGCCGGCGACTTCGAAGAGACCGTCACCTTCGGCACGCCGACCGGCGACGCGGACCTCTTCGCGATCCTCGACCCCGAGACCGGCGCCCCGTTCGAGACCCTGTCGCTGACCCTCGCCCCCGGTGAGGTCCTGACCCTCGACGCCCGGTTCGAGCCCCTGTCGCGCGGTCGCAACGGGGCGTCGTGGCCCCTGACCGTGCGCGACGAGGTCGCGATTGATCCGATGGTGCTCGAGGGCGAGGGGCTGCGGGCGGACCTGCTCGTGAGCGTGAATCGCCCCCTCGACGCCGGCACGCTCTCGGTGGGCCAGCGCGAGCCGCTGCCCCGGATCGACACGCTGCTCGCCGATGGGGTGCCGCCGCGGCAGACGATCATCGACGACGTGGCCCTCGTGGTGACCCGCGACGGAGAGCCGCTCGAGGACGCGTCCGAGGCGTTCGACTTCGAGGTCGTGCGCACGATCTCCGGCGACATCGACTACTGGGGCGCCACCGAGATCACGTGGGCGTTCATCGGCGAGGCGGGCGAGTACGCTGGCGCGTTCGAGCTGACGACCGACAACGCCGACGCGCCGGTGATGCTCGTGCCCTTCTTCTTCGTCGCCACCGGCGAAGGCGGCGGCGAGGACGCCGGCGGCGACGCCGGGATGCCCGACGCGGGCATGGACGCAGGCGAAGACACCGGCACGCCGGACGCCGGCGGCGACGCGTCCACCGACATCGGCGGCGGCGACGCCACGCCCGATAGCGGCGGCGGCACCGACACCGGCCTGACGGACACCGGCGCGGGCGAAGACACCGGCAGCACCGACGACGGTGGCGGTGACGGCGGTGGATGCGCCGCGGCACCGGCGGCTCCGACCCCGCTGGCGGCCCTCGTGCTCCTCGGGCTCGGGCTCGGGCTCGTGCGCCGCGAACGCCGGTCCGGCCGCGGCTGATTCCGCCGACGTGAGGCCGGGTCGCCCGAGGATCTTCGGCGGCCCGACCCTTGCTTTCGACGATCGATGTGGCACCGTACGGGTCTGACGAAGACCCCACCGTACGGTTCGGCATGGTTGCGGCCCGCACTCGCTCGATCGCCCTCCTCGCGAGCCTCGTGCTCACGAGCGGGTGTGCGTCGTCCGACGCGGTAGGCACGCAGGCTCCCACGCCGTCCGAGGCGCCCATCGGCGAGGACGCGTCCGGCGTCTCCCAGCCAGAAGAGCCCACGCCGGCGTCGACGCGCCTCGAGGTCGTGCGCGAGATCGCGGCGGACCCGATCGCCGCGGACCTGCCGCACCTCATCGACGCGCTCGGCGACCCGGATTTTCGCGTCCGACGGGACGCAGCCGGTGCGATCGCCCAGCTCGGCGCGGCGGCCTCCGACGCGGTCCCCGCGCTCGCAGCTGCGCTCGGCGACGACTACGCCTTCGTGCGGCAGCGCGCGGCCTGGGCGCTCACCCGCATCGGTGACGACCGCGCCATCGAAGCCCTGCGGGCATGGGCCCGCGACATCGATCCGGACGAGCTCGACCACGCGATGGACGCCCTCGGCACCCTCGCCGATGCCGGCTCGGTCGACCTGATCGCCGAGTGGATGACCTGGGACGACCCGTGGATTCGGCGGTCCGCCGCCCGCGCGCTGGTGCGCATCGGCGCCCCATCGGCGCCCGCCGCGCGGGCCCTGCTCGTCCACGACGACGAAGCGGTCGCCTGTGCCGCAGCGCGCGTGCTCGGCTACGTCGGCACCGCCGGCGAAGATGCGGACCGCATCGCCGTCGCGCCGAGTGCCTCGGACCTCGTGTCCCTCTGTCGCCTCGGCGCCCTCGCCCGGTTCGGTGACGGCGACGCCGTGGACCGGCTCGCGCGCGCCGCGCGGGACAGCGACCCCGACACGGCCGAGGCCGCTGTGGACTCTCTCGCCATGGCCGGCACGCCGGCGGCCCTGAACCGGCTGATCGATCTCCTGCCTGTGTTCGAGCGCGACGACCGGCCCGGCAACGCCGCCGAGCGCGCGCTCATTGCTCTCGGCGACACCGCACGGGCCGCGATCGCCATCCGCGTCGTCGACGTCGACGGCGGATCTCGTGCCCTGCAGGCCCGCGTTCTCGCCGTGATCGGCGACCCACGAGATCTGAGGCCATTGCGTCAGGCGGTAGACTCCGCTCACAGTGAGGCCGACCGCGTCGCGTTCGAAGACGCCATCGCGGCCATCGAAGCTCGAACCCCGACCCACCCATGACCCTCTGGTCTCGTCCCCTCCTCGCCGGCTTCGTGCTGGCGGGTCTGACCGCATGCTCCAGCGACAACGGCTCCGGCACGTCCGGGCCGCTGCGGTGCCCCGAGGGCACGGTCGTGTCGGGCGACGAATGCGTGCCGAGCCGAGGCGACACCGGCGGACGTGACGTGGGCGGGGCGGACACGACCGACCCGGACACGACCGACGACACCTCGTCAGACACGGGCACCACCGACACCGGCGGCACGACCGACACCGGCGGCGGCGAAGATGCGTCGACCGGCCCGTGCATCGACGGCGCCGTCCAGTGCTCGCCGACCGGCGTGCCCCAGTCCTGCGAGAGCAGCCGGTGGGTCGACGGCGAGCCGTGCCTGCCCGGGTTCAGCTGCCTCGGCGGCCGCTGCGTCGAAGGCGCGGGCTGCCGCCCGGACGAGGTCCGCGGCTGCTACGACGAAGAGAACCTCTACGTCTGCAATGCCGGCGGCACGGGCTTCGAGCCCCTGCCCTGCACCGACGACCTGGGCGGGCCGCTGTGCTTCGAGGGCGAGTGCGGCTTTCAGCGGTGCGCCCCCGGCGACACCCGCTGTGCGGACGACGACTACACCATCGAGGTCTGCGACGAGACCGGCCAGCTGTGGATCGAGGGCGAGGTCTGTGACCGCGTCGAGGGCCGCGTCTGCGCCGGCGGCGAGTGCGTGTCCGGCTGCGTCGCCGCGGCCAAGGACCCGACGTACATCGGCTGCGAGTACTGGTCGGTCGACCTGCCCCAGTACGAGGACCCGACCACGGCGGGCCCCGAGATCCCCCATGCGGTCGTGATCTCCAACGTCGGCGAGTTCGACGCGACGGTCAGCATCGAGACCCGCGCCTCGGTGACGCCCCCGCCGGACACCATCGTGCCCCGCGGGGAAGCCGTCGCGATCGAGTTCCCCCGCCTCGACGTCGGCGGCACGCAGGCGTCGAACCACAGCTTCCGCATCACGTCCGACGAGCCGGTCATCGCGTACCAGTTCAACCCGTTCAACAACGTGAACCTCTTCTCGAACGACGCATCGCTGCTGCTGCCGAGCAATGCGATCGGGCGCGAGTACCGCATCCTCGGCTGGCCCGGCGGCGGCACGGATCCGTTCTTCGGGTTCGAGCCCCAGACCGCGTGGTTCACGGTGGTCGCGACCGCCAGCGGCACCACGAGCGTCGACATCACGTTCTCGACCGATGTCCTCGACGGAGACTTCACCGGCATCACCGCCGGCAGCACGCACACGTTCGAGATGGAGCAGTTCGACGTCCTCAACTTCGAGTGCGCGACGACGCTGCTGCCCCCGACCATTCGCGACCTGACCGGCAGCCTCGTGGTCGCCAACCGCCCGATCGTGGTCTTCGCTGGCCACGAGCAGGCGGTCATCGGCGAAGAAGGCGACGACGGGAACTGCTGCGCCGACCACATGGAGCAGCAGCTCTTCCCCACGTCGACCTGGGGCAACCGGTACCTCGCCGTCCACAGTCCGCCGCGGGGCAACGAGCCCGACTTCTGGCGCATCCTCGCGTCCGAAGACGGCACCCGCATCGTGACGACCCCGTCCATCCCGGACCTCGACGGCATCACGCTCAACGCCGGTGAGTTCGCCGAGGCCTCGACGACCGAGTCGTTCGAGATCGACGCGACCCGCCCCGTGCTCGTCGGCCAGTATCTCGTCAGCCAGCAGGCCCGCGGCACGACCCGCACCGTGGGCGATCCGGCGTTCATCCTCGCCGTGCCCGTCGAGCAGCTGCGCCTCGACTACCAGGTCCTCACCCCGGACGACTACGGCGAGGACTACATCACCGTCATCAAGCCGGTCGGCTCGACGGTCAGCCGCAACGGCGCCCCGATCACCGAGTCCTTCACGCCCTTCGGCACGCTCACCTGGGAGTACGCCCACGTGCGCGTCGATCCCGGCGTGTCGCGGCTCGCGGGCGACGAGGCGTTCGCGGTGGCGATGTACGGCTACGACAGCGCCGTCAGCTACGGCTACCCCGGTGGGCTGAACCTCGGGGACCTCGCCGAGCCGGAAGACGACATCTGATCGCCGGGCCGGTCGTCGGGGCGGCGCATGCCCCACGACGCTCGGCGGATGCGACCGGGGCGCACGCACGCCTCTGCCACGAAGCGCGACGCAGCGCCGGGTCAGACCCGGACGCTGCGTCGTTGCGTGGCATCGGTGTCACCAGACCCCGATCACGAGGTCCGCGGCACCGGCCGGTGTCAGTCGTCGAACCGCTTGTGGAACGCCGACTGCGCCTTCTCGCCGAGCTGATCGGCGATGTGCTGGATCAGGTCGCGCTCTTCGGTGCTGACCTTGTCGCCGACGAGGCCGAGCAGCCCGCCGCTGGCTTCGGCGACCTGCACCGAGAGCCCGACGATGTCGTCGGCCCGCTCGCCGCTCATCCCGACGATCTCGCGCAGCAGCGCGAGGGTCTCGTCGAGGAAGGCCGGCGACGGCTCGCGCTCGAGCAACGTCTCGACGAGCTGGCTGGCGTGCGAGCCCGACTCGATGCCGCGCTGCTCGACGATCTTCATGATCGAGCGGCGCTCACGGATCGAGACGCTGCCATCGGCCCACGCGACGAACACGAGCGGCATCAGGTCGAACACGCGGGCGGTGTCGCCGTCGAACCCGAGCGCACGCAGGCGCTGCACGACCTCGTCCTTGTCGGTGCCGACGGTGTCGGCGACCTTGCGGGACTCCTGCAGCTCTTCGGCGGCGTCGGTCAGGTTCTTGCGGATCTGCTCGCGCTTCTCCTTCTCGCGCTGCTGAAAGTACTTCTGCTCTTCGTCGCTGGGCGTGAAGCTCATGGCAGGCGACCGGGGTATCGGTGTCTTCGAATGGGGTCCTTAGCGCGAGCGTGCTATCCGCTCGCGATCACGGTGTCAACGTGACCTCCCACGAGCGTATCCGCGGCGCGGGCCGGGGCAAGCCCCTCGCCGCGTGATCCGCGAATCGTCGTGCGAAACCGGCCGAGGCGCTGCCGCGTTGCCGCGACGCCCTTCGACCTCGGGTCGTCGTCAGCGCTGCAGGCGCAGCTCGACCTCGACGTCGGCGTCGCCGGGCGCGTCGTCGTCGAGCGCGTACGCACCGACCGACAGGCGGCCGGCGTCGATACCGGCGCCGGTGAGCACCTCGACGATCGCGTCACCACGACGCTGCGAGATGTCGATGCGGGCGTCTTCGCTGCCCCGATCTCGCGAGCGAACCACGATGCGAACCCGCAGGTTCGGGTACGCGGCGAGCGCCACGGCGAGGTCGTCGGCGACCTGCGAGCCCGACGACGAGAGCGTCGCGCTCGTGCCCGTGAACGTCAGCGGCTGCAGCGCCTCGATGAGGTTCTGATCGGGGCGAATCACCACCGCCGCCTCGTCCGGGCAGCCGTCGCCGTCGTCGACGCCGTTCATCATCTCGGGCTCGTCGGCGCACTGGTCGTCCGCGTCGAGCACGCCGTCGTTGTCGTTGTCGAGCTCGGGGCAACCGTCGGTGTCCTCGAACCCGTCCATGTCCTCGGCGGCGTCGGCGCACTGGTCGTCCGCGTCGGCGATGCCGTCCTGGTCGTTGTCCAGGTCCGGGCAACCGTCGGTGTCCTCGAACCCGTCGACGTCCTCGGCCTCGTCCGGGCAGGTGTCCGTCGCGTCGGCGATCCCGTCGCCGTCGTTGTCGTCGTCCGGGCAACCGTCGTCGTCTTCGAACCCGTCCTCGTCCTCGGCGCGGTTCGGGCAGGTGTCGCGAAGGTCGGGCAGACCGTCCTGATCGTTGTCCGCCTCGGGGCAGCCGTCGTCGTCCTCGAACCCGTCGTAGTCCTCGGCCTGATCCGGGCAGGCGTCGTCGGCGTTCAGGAACTCGTCATCGTCCCGGTCCGGGTCCGGCTTGAAGCCGTACGTCGCGCCGAGAACGAGGCGCCAGTTCGGGGCGCCCCAGCCGCTCGAGAGACCGCGGCCGAACGCCACGTGCGTGAGCGTGCGCGAGCCGATGTGGATCTGCGCGCCGATGCGGCCCTCGATCGGGCTGCCCGACGCATCCGTGGCGGCGCCGGTGCGTGCCTCGCCCTCGACCTCGAGGAGCAGGTCGAGCGGCTCCGCCGCGCTGATCTCGGCGGCGATACCCCACGCGAACGCGTCGTCGATGTCGGCGACCACCTCGTCCTCGACCCCGGTCGGGTCGACGATCTCGGCGTGCGGACGGACGATGTACCCGAGGTTCGTGCCCAGGCGCGCGGCGCCGAGCGCCACGTCGAACGCGACCGTCGGGCGCACCTGGAAGCCCGCGCCCTGGAACACCGCCTCGTCGCCGGTGGGCAGGTGCAGCGGCAGCACGAAGGCCAGCGCGGCGCCCTCGCCTTCGACGGCGTCGGCGTTCGTCCACAGCTGCACCTTCGGTAGCAGGCGGATGTCACCGAGACCGAACGATGCGTCAGGATCACCGATCAGCGCCTCGCCGGACGTCGACGAGCCCTGCGAGACGTACATCGGGATGTCGAAGCCGATCTCGAGGCGGTCGATCAGGCCGATCGAGCCGACGAGGTCGAGCGCGACCAGCGACGACACCGGCGTCGACACCTCTTCGCCGTCCGCGTCCGTCTCGACGAGCAGCCCGTTGGCCACGTTCAAGAAGAGACCCGCGTCCCACTCGAACGCGCCGGGCACGCGCCCGCCGTAGAGCGAGAGGAAGTTCGCTCGCTGCGCCGGCAGGGGGAAGAAACGCTGCGCGCTGAATCCCTGGGTCTGCGCCGAGGCGACCGTGGGGAATGCGACGACAGCCGCCACCATCGAGGCAGCGACCAGCGAGAGGGATGCGGTACGTAGATTTCGCATGACACCGTGTCCTGCGTCACAGGGCGGATCGCGGGCCGAGATCCGGACGGACGTCGACGTGCCCGAACGGGCACAGACCGCGGTTCTGTATCATGACCGCCGGTCCGTGTCGCCCTTTTGCCCGGCGAGGTGGCGAGCTGCGTGCCGGCGTGGCTTCAGGCTGCGCCGAGGGCCCGGCCGACCGCTGCGGTCACCCGCCCGGGCAGGTCGCGCGCCGCCGCACGCACCGTGTCGGGCGCCGTGCCGCCATCGAGCGACTTCGACGCGAGGATCGCGTCGAGCGAGAGCCCGGCGAGCATCTCCGGCGTGGCGTACGGGGCGATCGCCTTCACCCGATCCACCGGCAGGTGCTCGAGCTCGACGCCCTCGGCCACCGCCTCGGCGACGAGCCGACCGGTCTGGTGGTGCGCCGTGCGCAGCGGCTCACCCGCGCGAACCAGCGCCTCGCAGAGATCGGTGGCGTTCACGTGCCCGACACACGCCGCGCGCATCCGCGCCGTGTCGAACGTGATGTCCGAGAACATCGCGACGGCCATGTCGAGGGCGAGGGTCACCGTATCGAACGCGTCGAAGAGCGGCTCCTTATCCTCCTGCATGTCCTTGTTGTACGTCAGCGGCAGGCCCTTCAGCGACGTCAGCAACCCGATGAGATCGCCGTACACCCGGCCCGCCTTGCCGCGCAGCAGCTCGGCGCCGTCCGGGTTCTTCTTGTTCGGCATCATCGACGACCCGGTGGTCACTGCGTCGCCGAGCCGGACGAAGCCGAACTCGTGCGACGACCAGAGCACGAGCTCCTCGCCGATGCGGCTCATGTGGGTCATCGCGACGCTCGCCGCATAGAGCACGTCGAGCACGAAGTCCCGATCGCTCACCCCGTCGAGGCTGTTCGCCGTGTACCCGTCGAACCCGAGCGCCGACGCCGTCGCCGCCCGATCGAGGGGGAAGCTCGAGCCCACGCACGCGCCCGACCCGAGGGGCGAGACGTTCGCCCGTCGGCGCGCGTCGCCGAACCGATCGATGTCGCGCAGCAGCATCTCGATCCACGCGCCGATGTGATGGCCCAGGGTCGTGGGCATCCCGCGCTGCAGGTGCGTGTACGCCGGCAGTGGATCGGCGGCGTGCGCGTCCATCAGCGGGATCAGCGTGCCGATGACCCGCTCGATGCGTCGCACGGTCGCCACACAGGCGTCCCGGACGAAGAGGCGCACGTCGGTCGCCACCTGGTCGTTGCGGCTGCGGCCGGTGTGCAGCTTCTGCCCCGGCGCGCCGACAATCTCGGTGAGTCGACGCTCGACGGCCATGTGCACGTCTTCGTCGATGTCCTTCACCTCGAACGTCCCCGCCTCGAGCTCGGCGGTCACGTCGTCGAGCCCGCGCTGGATCGCCTCGAGCTCGGACGCATCGAGCACCCCGATGCCGTGCAGCATCGTCGCGTGCGCCCGCGAACCGGCGATGTCTTCGCGCCACAGGCGGATGTCGAAGCCGACGGACCGGTTGATCGCGTCGAGGGCAGCGGTGGGCGGCGCGTCGAAACGGCCGGCCCAGGCGTGGCCGGGGCTGTCGGTCATGTGCGGACTCCGGGGGCGCGATGCGCCGATGGGGCCCGCCCCGGGCGCGCCCGACGAGGGGGCGACGCGTCGGCGCGGGTCGAGATCAGATTCAGCTGCGGGCGCGGGCGGACCACTTCGTCGCGATCGCCACGTACCGGTCGATGCCCTCGAGCACCTCGTCGACACGCACGAACTCGTCGGCCTGGTGGCTGCGCGGGGGCTTGCCCGGCCCCATCACCACCGAAGGCACGTGCCCGACCCAGAACAGGTCACACACGCTCGGGAACACCGTGGGCTGCGTGCCCATGACGTCCATCGCCGCGGCGACGAGGTCCGAGTCCGACGGCGTGTGCACGGGCAGGAACCGGTTCGAGTACACCTCGAACACGCCGCCCTCGCTCGCGGCGGCGGCCTGCAGGTGGGCGACCATCGCGGCGTTGTCGAACTCCGGCGTGGTGCGGCAGTCCACCGTCATCACGCAGGTGTCCGGCAGCACGTTCGACTGCACGCCGCCCTCGATCATCGTCACCTGGGCGGTCGCCTTCGTGAGGTCCTCGGGCACGTTCAGGTGCGAGGCCTCGACCCGAGCGATGACCCGCGCGGCGGCGTGCACCGCGTTGCGGCCCTGCCACGGGCGGCTGGCGTGGGCGCGCTGGCCGGGGATGCGCAGGTAGCCCTTCACGAGGCCGCGCTGGCCCGCCGCGATGGCGAAATCGTTCGGCTCGCCGATCACCGCCGCCTCGTACCGCGGCAGGTCTTTCGCGATGACCTCCATGCCCTCGCCGCCGGTCTCTTCGTCGCAGCTCGCGCAGACGACGACGTTCACCGGGGCGCCGGACTCGGCGATGCGGATCGCGGCGCCCAGCTGGGCGGCGACGGACGCCTTCGCGTCGTTCGCGCCGAGCCCGTGCACGCGGCCTTCTTCGAGCGCGCCGTCCCACGGATCGCGGGTCCAGCTGTCGCTCGCCTTCACCGTGTCGAGGTGCGAGTTGAACAGCAGCGCCGGCCCGTCGTCGACCCGGTGCTCCAGGTAGACGTTGCGGCCCGAGACGTGCGCGGTGAAGCCCGCGGCTTCGGCGGCTTCGGCCCAGACGGCGATCGCAGCGTGCTCGTTGCCGCTGATCGATTGGGCGCGGACGAGCCGCTGCAGGAACGGGATGATCGGGTGGTCCATGGACACTCCCGCAGGGCGTCAGGGCACGATCATCGTGCCCGCGCCGGACTTCGTGAACACCTCGAGCAGCAGCTGGTGCGGCTCGACGGCGCTGAGGATGTGAACGCGACCGGCGCCCTTCTCGAGCGCCCGGATCGACTCCTCGATCTTCGGGATCATGCCGCCAGCGATGACACCGGACGCGATCGCCTCGCGCGCCTCGTCGATGGTGAGGCGGCTGATCAGCGACGTCTCGTCATCGAGGTCGGCCATCACGCCGGGGGTCGCCGTCATCAGCACGAGCTTCTCGGACTCGAGCTGCGCGGCCAGGCGCGCGGCGACGGTGTCGGCGTTGATGTTCAGGATGTTGCCTTCGGAGTCGGCGCCCAGCGGCGACAGCACCGGCACGTAGCCCTCGTCCACGAGGAGCTCGAGCAGCCGGGTGTCGATGCGCTCGATGTCGCCGACCTCGCCGAAGTCCACGACCTCGTCGTTGCTGCCGGTGACCTTCACCGGCGGGCGGCGGCGGGCCTCGATGACCCCCGCGGCGACACCGGACACGCCCATCGCGCGCACGCCCTTCTTCTTGAGCAGCGACAGGATCTCGAGGCTGATCTTGCCCGCGAGCACCATCTTCAGCACGTCGAGGGTGTCGACGTCCGTGACCCGGCGTCCACCGACGAACGTCGTCTCGATGCCGAGCGCGTCTGCGGTCGCCGTCACGTGCTTGCCGCCGCCGTGCACCACCACGAGGCGGATGCCGACGAGGTGCAGCAGGGTGATGTCCTCGATGAGCCGCTCGAGGATCTCGGGGTCGGTCATCGCCTCGCCGCCGAACTTGACGACGAAGGTGGTGCCCTTGAACCGCTGGATGTACGGCAGGCTCTGCTTCAGTACGGTGATGTCTTCCACGTCGAACCTCGATGGGTGTTCGGCGAGCGGGCGGCGTTCACCGACCGGCGAGCAGTTTCAGCAGGAGCGCCTTCTGGACGTGCAGGCGGTTCTCCGCCTCGTCGTACGCGGCATTCCGGGGCGAGTCGAGGACCTCGTCGTCGACGATGACCCCGCGGCGCACGGGCAGGCAGTGCATGAAGAACGCGTCGTCCGTGCGATCGAAGTCGCGCATCCGGACCCGCCACCGCTGACGCAGCGGCTCCTTCATCCGGTCCTCGACCTCGGGATGCCGGTAGTTGCGGATGCTGCCCCAGCTCTTGGCGTAGATCACCTTCGAGCCCTCGAGCGCCGGCGCCATCTCGTCGTAGTACGTGAGCTTGCCGCCCGCGTGGGTGACCATCTGGTTCGCCCGCGCCATGATCTCGTCATCCAGCTCCCAGCCCTTCGGGTGGGCGAACCGGACGTCCATGCCGTGCTTGCACGCCTCGAGCAGGATCGAGTTCGGCACCGCCATGGGCACCGCGCGCGGGTGGTAGGCCCAGGTGATCGTGATCGGCTGACCCTGCAGGTCGCCGAGGCGCTCCTGCATCGTCAGCGCGTCGGCGAGGCCCTGACACGGGTGGTACAACGCCGACTCGAGGTTGATCACCGGCACCTCCGCCCACCGGCTGAAGCCGCTGACGATCGGGTCCCGACGGTCCTCACCCCACGACTTGCGCGTGGGGAACGCCCGGATCGCGAGCGCGTCGACGTAGCGCGACAGCACGCGCGCGGCGTCCTTGATGTGCTCGGCCTTGTCCGACTCCATCACGACGCCTTCGCGATGCTCCAGCTTCCAGGTGCCCACGCCGACGTCGAGCGTCAGGGCGTGGCCACCGAGCTGGTAGGCCGCGATGTCCATGCTGGACCGCGTGCGCAGCGACGGGCTGAAGAAGAGCAGCCCGATCGCTCGGCCGGCGAGGTCCGTACGGATCGGGTCCACCTTGAGCGCGCGGGCGAGCTCGAGCAGCTCGAGGGTCTCGTCCCGGGTGAGGGAGTGCGGCCCGATGAGATGGGGGAGCGGGTTCGTCATGCGAATCGCCTGTGGTCAGGGCCACGTGCCGGGCGCGTCGAGACCCGTGGTCTCGTCGACACCGAGCATCCGGTTGAGCGACTGCACGGCCTGGCCGGCGCCGCCCTTCACGAGGTTGTCGATGGCACACACCGCGTGCAGGCGGCCGTCGGCCGTCACACGGGCGCGCACCTCGGCGAAGTTCGTCGTCGCCACCGGACCGCACTCGGGCTCGCGCGTGTGCAGCACCTTCACGAAGGGGTGCGGCGCATAGAAGTCCCGGTACAGCCGAGCGATCGCGTCGGCGTCGCGCGGCTCGGTCAGGTCGGCGGTCACGACGGCGAGGATGCCCCGCACGAGCGGCGCCGACACCGGCGTGAAGTCGATGCCGGCGATCGTCGACCCGGCGTCGCCCAGCGCCTGGATCACCTCGGGCACGTGCTGGTGCTGCAGCACCTTGTACGGCCGCAGCGTCCCGGCGCGGGTCGGGTGGTGGGTGCCCGACTTCGCGTTCGCGCCGGACCCGGACGAGCCGGTCATCGCGACGACCTGGGGCCGTCCGCGCAGCAGCCCGGCGGCGGCCGCGGGCATCATCGCGAGGTTCATCGCAGTCGCGAAGCAGCCGGGGCTGGCCACGAGCTGGGCGTCGTCGATCGCCGCGCCGTTCAGCTCCGGCGAGCCGTACACCGCGTGCTCGATCCACTCCGGGTGCGGGTGCTCACGCTTGTACCAGGTGCGGTACGCGTCGAGGTCCCGCAGCCGGTAGTCGCCGCTCAGGTCGACGACGCGCATCCCGCGCTCGAGGTACGGCGCGAGCACTTCGGCGGACGCGCCATGGGGCAGCGCACCGATCACGAGGTCCGCGTCGCGGGCGACCTGATCATGGGTCGGCGACGTGAACGCGAGGTCGGTGAGGCCGAGCAGGTTCGCGTGCACCTGCCCGACGGGGGTGCCCGTTTCGGACCGGCTGGTCGCGAGGGTCACCTCGACGGCGGGGTGGCGCAGCAGCACACGCAAGAGCTCGCCGCCGCCGTATCCGGTGGCGCCGAGGATGGCGACGCGGGTCGGAGTCATTCGTCGATCTCCACGGGCAGAGCCGCCGCGCGCGCTACGGCGCTCGCGAGGCCTTCGGGGTCGAGCCGCGCGTTGCGCGCAGGCAGGCCGAGGTGCTCTTCGATCCAGGTGGTGCCGACGGCGTTGTCGGTCACCGGGCCGCTGATGACCTGCGGGGCATGGTCGAGCGGCTCGAGGTACTGCACACCGCCCCACGCGCCGACGAGGTCGTTCGCGCAGAGCACACGGGCACCGGTGCGGGCGCGCAGGCTCTCGTCGCCGAGCACGCCGTCGGTGTTGTAGCCACCGATGATGCCGTCCCCGAGCTCCAGCAGGATCGCGTCCGGGCGCGACCGCTCGAGCTCTGCGACGACCGCGCGGCTGACTGCGCCGAGATCCGTCGCGCCAACCGTGCTGGGCAACCCGCAGTCGACGAACGAGGCGGTGACCACCGCGCCGTTGTCGCGAAAGCCGTGCAGGTCGCGCTGCGCCGCCACGCCGGACACCTTGCCCGCCGCGACCTTGAGCCCGGCGCGGGTCCACAGCCGGATGATCTCGGCGGCCGCGAACGTCTTGCCGCTGTTCATGCACGTGCCGAACACCAGCGTGATCGGCGGGCCGTTCGCGTCGAGGACGTCACACGGCGGCAGGGCAAAGTCGCGGATGTTCAGCGGCTGCCCCTCACGCTCGACGTGACCGAGCACCTCGAGGCGAATCGGCGGGCCGAGGTCCTTGTTCGGCGCGTCGCACACGCCGGCGACGCCGCCCATGTTGAGCAGGGCGATCTCGTCGCCGACCGCGAGCGATTCGGGCACCGTGCCCATGTACCCGTGCAGCGCGCGGCGCGCGCCGAGCACGACGGCCATCAGGTTGCCGGCGACCACCTTCGCGAGGCGGCCCGACGGCATCTCGACGTGGCCGTACACCGGGTTGTCCGACAGCGCGCGCACCGCGATGATCGCACCCGGCGCGCAGTGGATGTCCGGCGCGACCTCGACGACCGCGCCGATGCGCGCAGGCAGCGTGGCCGAACCGACCCGGTCGAGGCGGATCCGGCGGTTGAACCTCACGACGACGCTCCGTCGTCGCCCTCGGTGGCGCGGTGGGCGAGCATCGACTGGATCGCGGCGATGCGCGCGAAGCCCTCGGCGTCGCGCCCGTCCCACAGCCCGGTCTCTTCACCGTACGCCGCCTTCGACGCGTCGAGCAGCGAGAACGGCGACGTCGTCGCCACCGCCTGCGCCGACCCGCGATGCAGGCGCACCGTCACCTCGCCGGTGACCCGCGTCTGCGACGAGTCGAAGAGCGCCTCGATGTCGCGCATCGCCGGGTCGAGGTACCGCCCCTCGTGCAAGAAAAGCCCGTACAGCTGGGCGACCTGGTCCTTCACGAGGCTCTGCCACTTCGTCAGCACCAGCTTCTCGAGCTCGCGGTGCGCGTGCAGCACGACCTGCGCGGCCGGCGCCTCGAACGCGATGCGGCCCTTGATGCCGAGGATCGTGTCCCCCATGTGGATGCCTCGCCCGACCCCATGCGACGCGGCGATCGCGTCGAGTCGGCGCAGCAGCGCGATCGGATCGAGCGCCTCACCGTCGAGGGTCGTCGGCACGCCGTTCTCGAAGCCGATGCGCAGCAGCTGCGCCTCGGCCGGGGCGTCGTTCGGGTCGGCGGTCGCCGGGTACACCGACGACGGCACGACGCCGTCGCTCGTCTTCGTCTCGCCGCCGCCGATCGTGGTGCCCCACAGCCCGGCGTTGATCGAGTACCGCGTCGTCGACGGGTCGACGTCGAACCCGTGCTCGGCGAGGTAGTCGGCTTCCTGCTGGCGGCTCCACCCGAGCTCGCGGATCGGCGTGTGGATCTTCAGGTCGGGCGCGAGGGTGCGCAGCACGACGTCGAAGCGGATCTGGTCGTTGCCGGCGCCGGTCGAGCCGTGACACACGGCCACGGCGTCGTAGCGGCGGGCGAAGTCGACGAGGTGGCGCGCCTGCACCACGCGCTCGACGCCGACCGACAGAGGGTACACGCCCCCCTTGAGGTAGTTCGCGGCGATGATGTGGCGGATCCAGCCGTCGAAGAGCTCGGTCGTGCCGTCCACCGTGTGGTGGCCGATCGCGCCGAGTTCCTTCGAGCGGCGCTCGATGTACGCCAGCTCGTCTGCGTCGAACCCGCCGGTGTCGACCGTCGCGGTCACCACGTCGTAGCCGCGCTCTTCGCGCAACCAGATGACGGCGAGGCTCGTGTCGAGACCACCCGAGAAGGCAACGATACAGACAGGACGATTCGCCATGGCTCAGCCGGGGTTCGCGCGGGCGGAATTTCGCACCGCGTCATCGCGGGCGCACACCGAACCACGCGCCGAACGGCGTGTCAAACCCGCATGACAGCAGGGCGCGCGCCGGTGTCGCGTGCCGATGACGCAGGTCCCTGGCGCGCCATCGCCGACCCGCGGCCCTCCCGGCTCACTGCATCGGTCGGACCGCCCCGAGCTGCACCGTTACGCCGAGGCGCAGGATCGCGTCTGGCAGCGTCTCGCTCAGTCCGACGCCCCCGGCGAGATCGAGCCCGAGCCGGCTCGTCGGCACGAACGCCGCGCCGATCAGCAGCGAGGTCTCGGAGTTGTTGAGATCGTCGAAGGTCAGCGTCTCGACGACCTCGCCGAACACCGACACCGTGTCGATCGGGGCGTACCCGACCACCGCGGACAGCGGCAGCCGGACGGACGTGTCGTCGCCGAGCCCGCCGAGCGACAGGCCGGCCTGGGCGTCAATCGCGATGGTGCCCGGCGTGAACCCGTAGACGCCGAACGCCTCGATGGTCAGCCCGTCCGTGCCGATCGGCGCCTGACCGACTCCCGGCTGCAGCGAGCCGAGGATCGCGAGCTGGTGCCGCCCGGGGTCGTCGAACACGCCGAGGCCGAACTTGCCCTGCACGAAGACGTCACCCACGCCGGACACCGTCTCGTCGAGGGGGGTCGCCTGCGTGCCGAACACGCCCCACCCGATGCGCGCTTCGATGTGATCGTTGTGGGCGTACTTCAGGAGCACGTCCATCCGCTGCAGGTTGCAGCTCGACTCCAGCTCACCGTCGATGACGACGATCGTGCCGTCGGGCTCCGGGCATTGCACAACGTCGATCTCGTATCCCGCCTCGAGCTCGAGATGGCCCGGCGCGACGAAGCGCGCGTTGTCGGTGTACGTCGGTCGCGACGGATTCACCGGCCCCGACGCTGGCGCCCGATCGCGCCGCGCGCCGGAGGCGTCCGTGTCGGACACCTCGGCCATCGCGTCCGGCGACGCATCGGCGGACGGTGGGCGACCGCCACCGTCTTCGAGAGGAGCTGCCTGTCCGAACGCCGCGCCCGGGACTGCGAGCACGACCGCGACCACTGCACACCACGCCTTCGACACGACGACCTCCGGGACCGATCCGCGTCACGCGCCGTACCCTGGCGGAGTCTCGCCGGGTTTCGCAAGCCGGTCGCGTTGACAAGGGGGCGGCGCGCGAACAGCATTTCAGCCCTTCACCCCACGTCCCCCGCGCCCGGCGCGACCTTCGGAGGCCCCATGACGACCACGTACACGTCCCTCGCCGAGATGCAGCAGGTGTCCTGCAAGCGCTTTGCTTCGAGCCCGCTCTTCGGCACGAAGGTCGATGGCGCCTACCAGTGGATGACCTACAGCGAGTTCGGCGAGAAGGTCGACGCCTTCGCCGGCGCCCTCGCGAAGCTCGGCGTGACGAAGGGGACGCGGGTCGCCGTCATCTCGAACAACCGGGTCGAGTGGGCCGTCGGCGCCTATGCCGCGTACGCCCTCGGCGCCGTGTACGTACCGATGTACGAAGCCCAGCTCGAGAAGGACTGGCAGTACATCATCAACGACGCCGGCGCCGCCGTGCTGCTCGTCTCGACCGAGGCGATCTACGATCGGGTGAAGGGCTTCCCGTCCGAGATCGACAGCCTCGAGCACATCCTGTGCTTCGAAGCCCCCGAGAGCGCCGACCACAGCTACGCGAAGCAGCTCGCGATCGGCGCCGAAGCCGGCGTCGAGCGGTACACGCCCACCGGCGACGACATCGCGGGCCTCATCTATACGTCGGGCACGACCGGCAAGCCGAAGGGTGTCGTCCTCAGCCACGGCAACTTCACGTCGAACGTCAACGGCGTGCAGGCGCTGCTGCCGATCAGCGACGGCGACGTGTCGTGCTCGTTCCTGCCGTGGGCGCACTCGTTCGGTCAGACCTGCGAGCTGCACATCATGATCTCGATGGGCGCCGCCGTCGGTCTCGCCGAGAGCGTCGCGACCCTGCTCGACGACTTCCTGCTCGTGAAGCCGACCGTGCTCTTCGCCGTGCCCCGGATCTTCAACAAGATCTACGACGGCCTGCAGAAGAAGATCGCCGGCGAGAGCGCGTTCAAGCAGTTCATGTTCAACAAGGGCATCGAGGTCGCGACCCGACGCCGCGAGCTGCACGCGAACGGCCAGCAGTCCTGGCTCAACGAGAAGCTGTTCACCTTCTTCGACGGCAAGGTCTTCTCGAAGGTGAAGGAGCGTTTCGGCGGCCGACTTCGGTACGCTGTGTCCGGTGGCGCCGCCCTCTCGAAGGAGGTCGGCACCTTCGTCGACAACATCGGCATCGTCGTCTGCGAGGGCTACGGGCTCACCGAGACGACGCCGATCGTCAGCGTGAACACCCCCGAGGAGCGCCAGCTCGGCACGATCGGCAAGCCGATCCCCGACGTGAAGGTCTACATCTGCGACGAATCGCAGAACAAGCTGCCGGTCGGCCAGGAGGGCGAGATCGTCGTCGTCGGGCCGAACGTCATGCAGGGCTACTACAACCTGCCCGAGGTCACGGCCGAGGTGATCATCGACCTCGACGGCGAGCGCGCGTTCCGCACCGGCGACATGGGCATGATCCAGCCCGACGGCTTCATCCGGATCACCGGGCGGTTCAAGGAGCAGTACAAGCTCGAGAACGGCAAGTACGTCGTCCCGACGCCCCTCGAAGAGCAGCTCAAGCTGTCCGGCTTCATCACCCAGGCGTTCATCTACGGCATGAACAAGCCGTACAACGTCTGCCTCGTGGTGCCGGACTACGACCACCTCGGCCACTGGGCGCGCGAAAACGGCGTCGCCGCGACGACCCCCGAGGCGCTCGCGAAGGATCCGAAGTGCAAGGCGAAGATCGGCGAGGAGCTCGCGAAGTACGGCGCCGAGTTCAAGGGCTACGAGCGGCCGAAGAAGTGGACCCTTCTCACCGAGGACTTCACGACCGAGAACGACCTGCTCACCCCGAAGATGAGCGTGAAGCGGCGCAACGTCGTGAAGAAGTACCAGGGCGAGATCGACGCCCTCTTCGACACGGACATGACGAAGGGCTGATCCGCGCGGCCCGACCGCGGGCCGCTGACGTTCGACCGGGTGCCGCGCACGTCGCGCAGGGCCCGGGGCACGAGCCGCGACGGGGCACACCCGCCGCGGCTCGTCGCGTCCGGGCGACCGGGCGACCGGGCGACCGGGCTCAGGACGGGCGCGTCGTCGTGTCGTCGACGTGGGTCGCGCAGAAGGCCTGCGAATAGCCGTCACAGACCGGCGACGTCGGGACGTTCGCCGTCGTCCAGATGAGCGCCGCGAGCAGAAGCAGCGCGGACAGCAGGACGACGTCGAGCGTCGTGTGATCGCGCCGCGCGGCGCGGAGGGCGACAGGAGAGCGGAAGCGTGCGTCGGGGTCCATGATGGGGTCCGGGTCTCGGGCTACATGGGGATCAACGCGCTGCGCGCTGTTTTGTTCTCCCGGCCTGGACATTTTTTCGCCGTGTCGATCCGCCGACACGCGTCCGACGGCCACGCAGCCCTCGCGGGGCTCGACCCGGTTCGGCAAAAACGAAGATCAGGACGCGCACGAGGTGCACGTCCTGCATCGCAGCGCCCGGTCCGCGTCGCTCGACGCGGCGGTCACTCGCCCGACGACGTCGGGCCCGCGATCACTTGATCTTCGCTTCCTTGAAGTCGACGACCTTCCGAACCTTCGGGTCGTACTTCTTGAGAACGAGCTTCTCGGGCGTGTTCCGACGGTTCTTCACGGTGGTGTAGAAGAAGCCGGTGCCGGCGGTGGAGACAAGGCGGATCTTTTCGCGCATGTTCTGGCTCTCTGCGTCGGGCGGACTTCAGCCGCCTGTGATCGCGCGCCACGTGGGCGACAGGGTCAGGGCGCGGTGATCTGCCAGAGCGTCGGGCACGTGTCAAGGTGCGGACGCGACAAATGATTCGCTGCGTCATCCCTTCCGTGCGCGCCCCGCTGGCGCCGCGGCGAGGTACCGCTACAATCCACGCGCCTCGCGCACCGAGCGAATCGAATGCAGCGCCGATCCTCTCTTGTCGTCCTCGCCCTCGGGCTCGCCCTCGCCGCCTGTGGTGGCGACGACACCCCGACGGCCCCGGGCGGGACGCCCGATCAGACCACGGCCCAGGCGGCCACGATCGCCCCGGCGGACACGGACGTCGACGCCGCCTCGATGACCGAGATGCTTCGCGTCGAGCTCCGCGCCGCCAAGAGCGACGAGCCGGTCGGCGCCGAGGTCCTCTTCGTCGACACGATCGACACCGCGGGCGCCATCGACGCCGTGCAGTCGGCCGGCGCCGAAGCCCTCGACGGCGCTCTGCGCTTCGGGTCCGTGCTGACCGTGCAGGGGACCCCGGCGGCGCTGGTCGCGCTGGCGGACGACCCCCGCGTGGTCGTGCTCGATCGCGTCCCGCCGCCGGTCGTACCGATGTGGTCACCGGACGCGACGGGCCCGCGCCCGGTGCCGGCGAACGCCGACAGCCGCGACACGTCGAACGCCGACGAGATCGCACCCGGCGGCGACCTCGGGCTCGATCTGACCGGCGCCGACATCATGATGGGCATCATCGACGGCGGGCGGATCCGCACCACCCACGTCGACTTCCAGGGCCGCGCTGCGTACCTCGACGGCGGCGCCCCGGGCTTCGACAACCACGCCACCCACGTCGCCGGCACGATGATCGGCGCCGGCATCGCCCGCGCCGACGCCCGCGGCTTCGCCCCCGAAGCCCGCGTCATCGGCTGGAACTTCAACCGCGACAACATCGGCCTCATGGCCGGTGTGCACCCGCGGTTCGTCGTGTCGAACCACAGCTACGGCTACGACCTCGGCTGGGACCGCGAGGGTCGCTTCGTCGGTGACCTCGGCTTCGGCAAGTACGACCTCAGCGCGCGCCGCGCCGACCAGGCGATCGTCGAGGGCGACATCATCTGGGTGAAGGCCGCCGGCAACGACGCCGGACAGGGGCGCGACCGGGCCACCGAGGACCGGCCCTTCGACTGCTCGACCGGCTTCGACTGCATCAGCGGCGACAGCCTCGCCAAGAACATGATCATCATCGCCTCGGTCGGAGACCTGCGGACCGACCCCGCCGCTCCGGGCAGCGCGACGCCCTCGAGCTTCACGAGCCGGGGCCCCGCCGACGACGGGCGCATCAAGCCGGACCTCGCCGCGAACGGCGAGGGCCTGCTCTCGCCCGGGTCCGGTGGCGACGACGTGTACGTCCGCCAGAGCGGCACGAGCATGGCGACCCCGAGCGTCAGCGGCGTCATCGCGCTGCTCACCGAGCACATGCGTGACACCTTCGGGCGCGACCCGGGGGCCGCCGAGATGCGCGGCCTGCTGATCCACACGGCGCTGCGCAACGACGAGGTCGGTCGCCCCAACGCCGACATCGGCTGGGGCGTCGTCGATGCCGCGGCCGCCGCGACGTACCTGACCCGCGCCGCCGCCGAACCCGTCATGGTGCACGGGCTCTACACCGGTGAGCCCATCACCTTCACCCTCGACCTGGACGAAGCCCGCGAGGTCGCCCTCACCCTCACCTGGCTCGACCCCGCCGGCGAGGTGAACACCGGGCGTCACGACGACCGGACGCCCGCGCTCGTGCACGACCTCGACCTGACTGCGCGCTTCGACCGCACGGACCACTACCCGTGGGCGCTCGACGCCGTGTCGCCGGGCGCCCCCGCGCGCAACGACGGGCCGAACCGCGTCGACAACGTCGAACGCATCGTGATCCCCGCCGAAGACCTCGATGAAGGCCGAGTGACGATCACCCTCGACCACACGGGCGACCTCGGTGAAGCCGGCCAGCCCTTCGTGTTGCTCGCGTCCGATCCGATTGCTCCGTCGGTCATCACCCCCCTGATCGGGGGTGTCCGCACCCTGCGTCTGCGTGTGCAGAACGACGAGGACCCGGTCACCTTCGACCTGCCCGTCGAACTCGTCGCCGGCGACGCGGCCGACTACCGGATCGAGCGCGAAGACGCCGCGTTCTGGCTCGACATCGACCGCCTCGAGGGTTCGCTGCCCGGGCGCCGACCCCAGATGACGATCGACGCTGAGGGCCTGTCTCGCACCGTCCAGTACGCGACGCTGCGTGTGTACAACGAAACGACGCCGACCCAGCCGCCGTTGTGGTTCACGATCGTCCTCGACGTACGCGGACTCGACTACCCGACGGTCGACGCGGGCGCGGACCGCTCGGTCGCGTCCGGGGCACACGTCTCGCTGCAGGGCACCGGCGCCGACCCGACCGGCGAGCCGGTCACGTTTGCGTGGGACCAGACCGCCGGCCCGCCGGTCACCTTCGACGGCGACACGGCGCGCCTCACGTTCGACGCCCCCACGGTCGACGAAGAGCAGGCGCTACGCTTCGAACTCGTGGTGTCCAACGGGGTGCTCGAATCGGCCCCCGACGCGGTCGAGGTGACCGTCCTGCCGATCGAAGGCGAAGACGAGCCGGCAAACAACCGCTGCGCGACGGCCCCGCTCATCGAGCTGCCCTACACCGGCGGCGGCGTGCTCGATCGCCAGCACGACGTGGACTTCTATCGATTTGCCGCCGCGCCGGGCGAGACCGTGATCGCCACGACCTTCCGCCGCGAAGGTGCCATCGACACCACGCTTGGCATCACGCGCCTCGGCGGCACCGTGTTCGCCACCGACGACGACTCGGGCGCGGACCTCTACTCGCGTCTCGAAGCCGAGCTCGAGGGCGTGGGCGCCGAGTTCTGTGTGGCCGTGTCGACCTTCGCCGACTTCGCGTTCGACGGTGCCGACGCACGCACCGGGGGCGCATACGGCCTGACCATCGAGCTCGACCGCGAGAATGTCGCACCGATCGCCGAGGCCGGTGACGACCTGACCGTCGACGCCGGCGACGTCGTGGCGCTCGACGGCTCCACGAGCGACGACCCGGACGGGTTCACCCTCGGCTACGCGTGGACGCGCGTCAGCGGACCGGGCATCGAGCTGGTCGGCGCCGACGGGCCCACCCCCCGGTTCTTCGCGCCGGCACCGCTCGAGGTCGAGACGCCGATCGAGTTCGAGCTCCGCGTCGTCGACGCCGACGGTGCCGAAGACACCGACCGGATGACCGTCGTGGTCCGCCCCGGACCTGCGCCGACGCTCACCGTCGACGCCGGCGGCGACCGCACGGTGCCCGCCGCCGCGCGCGTGTCCTTCGCCGCACGCGCGACCGGCGCAGAGGTCGACACCTGGACCTGGCGCGTCGCCGACGGCGACCTCGCGACCTTCGAAGCCGACGGTCCGCGCATCACGTTCGATGCCCCCGTCGTCGACGAACCCGCCGAGATCGAGCTCGAGATCGAAGCCTCGGGCGGCGACACGACGGTCACCGATCGCGTGCGCATCACGGTGATCCCGACGACCGGCGCGAACGAGCCCGACGACAACCGCTGCGACACCGCGCCGCTCATCGGTCGGTCCGCGCTTGTGCCCGTCCGCGAATCGATCGCGGCGGAGCTCGCCCCGATGCACGACGTCGACCACGTGCGCGTCGCCGTGCTCGAGGACTCGACGTTCGTCGCCGAGGTCGTGCCGAACGGGCCACTCATGGACACGACCATGGGCGTGTTTCGTTCGATCGACGGGGACTGGGTGCTGCAGGCCACCGACGACGACGGCGGCTCTGCGTCGTTCTCGCGCATCGCGGGCACCTCGGTCGCCGACGGCGAGCTCTGCGTCGCGGTCTCGCACTTCCGCGACCTGACCTTCGACGGCGCGGACGCCGACGGCGCCGGCCCCTACCTGCTGCAGCTCGAGGTCATCCCCCCCGAGGGCGCCAACGAAGCTCCTGTGGCCGACGCTGGCGAAGATCGGTCGGTGGATCCCGGCGCCCTCGTCGTCCTCGATGCGACCGGCTCGGTCGACCCGGAAGGCGAGCGGCTCGACTACACGTGGACCCAGGCCGAGGGGCCGCGAGCGCTCGACATCTTCGGTTCGCTCACCCCCGAGGCACAGGTCGTCATGCCGAACGACCTCGACGAAGCCACCGCGTTCGTCTTCGAGCTCGTCGTGTTCGACGGCGCGTTCGAGGACCGCGCCACGGTCACGATCACCGTCGCCCCCAACCGCGCGCCGACCCTCACCGTCGTCGACCGCGTCGAGGTGGACCTTGGCGAGCCCGTCACCTTCACCGCGACCGCATCCGACCCGGACGGCGAGGACGTCCGCTTCCTGGCGGACGAGCTGCCGGGTTCGGCGACGTTCGACGAAGAGACCGCGACCTTCACGTGGACGACGGACGAAGCCGGCTTCTTCACGCCACGCGTCGAAGCCCGGGATCCCTGGGGTGCCTTCGACGAGCACTTCGTGACGATCCTGGTCATCGACCGCGACGCCGAGAACCGAGCACCCCGGATCGCTGCGATCGATGACGTCGTCGTCGAGACGGACAACGCCC